>Ga0307928_10000062_pt1 | contig 57972 bp, 90 predicted proteins | sample AceLakmetagen232_FD_201815 | JGI IMG/M metagenome (GOLD analysis project Ga0307928, IMG submission 201815) | Saline water microbial communities from Ace Lake, Antarctica - #232 | ecosystem: Environmental > Aquatic > Non-marine Saline and Alkaline > Saline | place: Antarctica: Ace Lake...
ATGTTCCAGGTGGAGTATCAATTCAAATAGGAAATCCCGCTCCTGTAGAAAGTGAAATAGCAGAAGGGGGAGAGGATTTAACAGGAAGCCAAGTCTATCAAGAAAGAAAAACACCAGCCCAAATTATCAGTAGTTTGATAGATGATTCTTTAACTAATCGAACAACGGATTGGGGATTTGAAAGCACTATTTTGGATCTGATTGATCCTGATTCTTATGATGATGGTTATTTGGATTCTACAGAATACATAATTTGGCAGAACCACACTGAAATTCCAGATGAACCCATTTATGGTAATTTTGAAGATGCTTTAATAGCTGTATTAAGCCCGGATGAAATTTCAGATACTTTGAAAGAATTGTTAGAAGGAACTGGAGGGGATTCAGATCAAGTAATCCAAAACACATCTGATATAGCAGATTTACAAGCTGATATGCCAAGTGCTGGAACGGGAGCAATGGAGCCGGTTACGTTTGATGTAGGAACGGCAGGTTCTTCTACTGATTATGCACCAATGACCCATGATCATCAAGGAATGCCTTTCATTTCAGGTGTGGACAGAGCTGCTTTGAAATCAGTTTTAGAAAATGGAGGAATTGGATTTACTACATCGGCTCCAAAGGGCGTTTTTGTAAAAATTCATGATGATGTATACGCGATTCTAACGGCTTTTAGTACAACTGAAGCATTGCTAAAAGCTATGATGGAAGATGGGGAGTTTGGGTACATTTCAGAAGAGCCACAAGCTGCTTACATTATGATAGACGGGGAATTAAAACCCATTTCTGTTGTGGTGAATGATCATGATACCATTATCAATGGAGCAACTTTATTAGACGGAACTTTAATATATGCAAATGGAAATCAAGATGATCAAGGTGATCTCCAGCATTTTATGGTTCAAGACGGAAACTTAGTTCAAGTTCAACCGGGGGTAGAAAATGTAGCAATCTTGCCCAGCGTTCCTGAATATGGAATGAAAGAAGTTTTTTGGAGAAAATCCGGTGGCGATGCAGGGGATGAAGGCGATAGAATTTATAGAGCTTATGCAGGGGATGAAAGATACACACCCGTTCAACCAGGTGTAGAAGAGGAAGCTTCCTTTCCAGCCATTCCCACTACAGGAACTCGGATTATTCGCAAAGGAGACCAAAATTGGATGGCTCATTTTGGTGATTCTATGTGGACAGCCATGCAAAGTCTAACAAATGAAGATGGAGCGCCCCCGGCATGACTTGGCCTTATGATGGAGATTGGGATGGTAAAAGCACAAATTGCTTAGCAGCGATAGAAGCCTCCATTATGATTGCTATAAATGAACGGTTGAATTGTTTAGGGGTTGATAAAAAAGAGTGGTATTATAATAATGAAGGGGATAAAAAAACAGATGTTACATCTTCAGATTTGGTTGGTTTGTCTATTTGGGGTAATTACAGCCAAAGAAATATAACACAAATGGTTCATGCTTTTCGCAAAACTTCAGGAGCGGGATATCTTCTTAAAGGAGGACATGGTAGTATCCGAGATTATGATTTTCATAGATACCATGCTATGGTTTCTTCTGATTCTGATGAAGTTGTTACATTAGGTTGGTTAATTTCTCAAATAGGTTTGGGGGACTTTCCGTATATTTCCTATTCCTCTCCTTATCTTGAAAATATTTTGAATACTAATTTTTGGCTACGAATGCAAAAGGCGTTTGATTATTTACTTCATTATCAAATCAAATTATGTCCCCAAGCCACAATAGAAACTGAATCTGGCTTTTCTGGTATGTGGCTTGGAAGTTCTCTTTATGATTGGGCGGGAGCAATATCTCTTGCTTGGACAAATCGTTGGGCAATCCCAAGTTCTAGTTCATCTTCTACTGATAGTGTAGGAGTTCATTTTGAAACTTTTTTTGGGTATTATGATGGACAAGATCTTGCTGGAGCACAACTTAGTATTCATAAGATTGATGTTCCTTTTATTTTTTCAACATCAAAGCTTACAGGGGTTTTAGGAAAAACATTGATTCAATGGGGGTATTGGATTTTGGGGGCGGGTGATTCTGTTACAGGCGCAATTCAAGCGAGAATAGGCGATATTGTAAGTGGTAATTATGAAACAGTAAATTCTCCATCATTGCCAGCACCAGCTGCAGCTGCATCAGGGGGAGCAAGAGGAAATGAATGGTTGGATGGTAATTTTGGCGTAACGCTAGGATCCGATTCAGAAATTTTTTTAGATTTAGAAGAGCCTGGAAATTGTCCTCTGTCTTTAGATGATGATGATAAGGATGATACAATAGCAAGATCTTACCTTTTTTTTCACAGCGCAATAAATCCATATGGTTATCTTGGCCACATTAAACTTTGGATAGACGTATCCGGGGAATTAACGGATCAAGTTGTTTAAGAAATTTAAAAAGGAGAATATAAAATGAGTTGGTTAAGTTTACTTTCAATTTTTGTCATGCTCACAACTTCAGTAACACCCTTCACAGCCATCAATTGGGGGACTGGAGAGCATCCTACCTATGCCGGAGGTGGCGGAGCACTTACAGCGGCGGGGAATGTGGAAGCCCAAAATGTAACAACAAATCTGGATATTACAGCCGGTGATGATGTGATTGTTGGCGATGATTTAACGGTGGGCGATGATGCTACAGTTGCCGGAACTTTTCACGTTGATGGAACTGTAGATTTCGATCAAAGTTTGATTGTCGATGTTGATATTTTGGCTGGTGATGACATAATCACGTTAGGGGATTTTGATGCAAGGGGAGGGGATATCAAAAATTCTACAGGGAATTTAAATATTGATGCAGTGAACGCGGCAGCTCATTCCACTGTATATATTTTGAATTCAGATGGTACTTATGAAGCAAGTTTAGATATAGAAAGAAATTTGGCAGTTGCAGGAACAGGATTGATAACTGGGATTTTAACGACTACTGGAGGGATTATTTGTCCAGGCTTGCTTGCTATGGGAAGCGGAGTTCACTTTATTACAAATGGTGCGGGGCTTCTTGATGGAACTAAAATCCAGGATGATACGGTAAATAATGACACCATAGACAACACAGATTCCTACACCATTGTGGATTTAGTAACTACCGGGGACATTGATTTACAGGGGGGTGATTTAACCAATACTACGGGAAATATAAATATTGATGCTCAAAATGCTGTAGGAAATTCCACCGTTTATATCAAAAATTCGGATGCTGTCTACAAAGCAAGTTTAAACGTAGAAAACAACATATATGCGGCTGGTGCTTTTAGGGTTGAAGGAAATTCTCAATTAAAAGGAAGTACGGAATTTGGAGGTGGAAATGCAGGTTCCGGTGCTGAAATTGATACTGATGGAAATGGAACTTTCAATGGGGATATGGACATCGATGGAGAAACCACAGTAGGAACGGGCGTTGGAGCTGCTTCAGTGTATATAGATGGTGCGGCTGAAGAATATAGAGGGATTTACTTTTTAACAAACGATTCTGAGCGGTGGGCTGTCGTTACAGATATTACAGCAGAAGGTGGTGCGGATGCAGGTAGTAATTTAGTTGTGGCGAATTATGATGACTCTGGTAATTTGATTGGTGCTGCAATGACTATCGAGCGAGCAACTGGTGATGTAGATTTTGTTAATGATATTAGTAATGGCGGCGATTTAGAGGTTGAGGGTGGGGCTATGACGGCTGGCGAAGATGGTGCGGAGCGTGGAGTAATTACAGTTCATGCGGGGGCTGGTGGGAACACTCCGGGCCATGCAATATTTCATTCACCAGATAAATCTGCTGCTTATTTGTTCGCCGATGACAATGGTAGATTTCGGGTTGCAGGCGCGGTGCCCACGTTAACTACAGACGGTTACTCTTTAGGCGGTGCGCTTTATGTCGATGCTAATCACTCGACCCTTTCCCCCGCTGGTGCAATCGAAGCACTTTTCGATGTAAACTTTACTTTACCCGCCAACTCTATGACGATGGGTTGTGTATTTAGGCTAACAGCCAGTTATAAGGTACTTGATAATAACGCGGCTGATACGCTTAAAATCAGGGTGCGAATTGGCGGATTGACTGGTAGTCTAATCTGCGAAACAACCGCATACAATCCAGACGACGATGATACAGGCGTGATTTTTGTAACAGGTACGCCGCACGCTGTTGGAGCTGGGGGAAGTGCTCACTCAACTTTCCAAATTTCGCAGACAAAAAACAGCGTCAATACTATGTTGGGTGGAATCAATCACCCAGCGTTAGATACAACCATAGCTAATATTCTATGTGTTACATACGAGTGGTCGGCGTCTCATGCAGAAAACGATGTAGAGTTGCAGACCTTCATCCTTGAAAAGATGTAATCAAACGTATAATATAGAAAGAAGGAAAGTGGCTGACTCTTTAGAAAATTATACAAACGCGATTGTGGGCGCTACAATTACCGTGAGCGGTCTTTTGTTTATAGTATGGAGGTTTGTTATAGGGGCAGTTGACAGAGCTGCTAAGAAGGAAGCAGAAGAAGTTGCTAAACAAGCTTTAATCGAGCGGGATCTAGCCTTAACAAACCAACGCATAGAAACTTGTGAGGCAAATCACAACGATTGTACAGACAAAATGCACAAGTCAGTAGAATTGCTCCATTCCAAAATAGATATTGTTACTACTGATGTGGCTAAAATAAAAGGGATTTTAGGTGAAAGAAAAAATTGAAATCAATGAAGGGCATATTTTAAAAGATACAGCTTTCATTCCGGCTGCCGATAAGGGTGGAGCTTTACGGGATCCTCACCTAATTGTTATTCATTATACAGCTGGAGGAAATGCAAGGGGTGCCGTTTCTTGGTTGACGATGAAAGATGATACTTTTGTTTCAGCTCATTTGATTATGGGAAGGGATGGAAAAATTCAGCAAACTGTTCCTTTCGACAGAATAGCTTTTCACGCTGGCAGATCTGAATGGAATGGTTTCCAGAATTTGAATAATCACAGCATAGGAATTGAGTTGGTGAATTGGGGGCCTGTAGTATTAGGAAGTTCCCATTATTTTTCTTGGACAGGGGCAAAGGTTCCAAAAGAAGAGGTTTTAGAATCTCTTCACAGAAATGCTGGTAATTTTTCAATAGGAAAAGATCTAAGGTTTTGGCAGAGATTTACTTCGTGTCAATATAAAGAAACAGCGGAAGTTTGTAGGGCTTTGATTAAAAAGTATCCCACAATAAAAGAGATAGTTGGACATGATGATATAGCACCGAAAAGAAAAGTGGATCCAGGCCCTGCGTTTCCAATGGATTGGTTAAAGTATCAAGTTTTTGGAAAGGAAAATGAAAATGAGTAATGGAACATATTATGATGGAACAAGAGTTGTAAATAGAAGAGTTCCACGATATCAAATTTCTGTAACTATTTGGAAGGCTTTGTTTTCTTGGCTTCGCCATTTAGGAGTTTTAAGTGCTGCTGATTTAGCTATGTTTACTCCACCAGAAACTTTTGCTGAATTGAAAACACATTGGCCTGTTCTTTTGATTGCAGCGATTCCTGCTTTGTGGCGAACCTTGGAGAATATCAGGAAAAATTGGAATGATAATGGTAAACCACTTTGGAAATGGCCTTGGGATAAAATTATTTCAGTTTCTGTTTTGTCTCTTTTGCTTTTAGGATGTGCTACGACGTCGGTTGAATTTGTCGATACAGACGGAGCAAATACAAGGCTTCGGAATACGGTAGTATTTGGAAAACAGGATGCTTCTGTTATCAATGCTGGATATGAATGGAATGAAGATGGCTCGGGAGAATGGAACGTAGGGGGAGAATCAATAGGAACAGATGTAGAAAAAGCTTTGTCTGAAATTCGAGAAGCTTTATCCTCCTTAGTTTTACTCTTAATCAAAATGGGGCTATCCCCTATATAAACACAACACGCACGGCTTATCCTCCGTGTGCTTCCCAAGAGAGCAGGTTCCCACCCTACCTGCTCGGCGTTGAGGGCGTATCAGACTAATCCCCCTGATACGTCCTTTTCCTTTAATTAAATTCAGGGATATCTTTTATTCCATTTTATGCTTGTTTTTACTCAACTTACTTTCACTTTCTTTCCTATTCTATACTATAATCATATAGGTAAAAACAAGGATAGTCAATGTTTATAAGGGTGTTATGAGTCAAATTTAGTTAGAAATAGAATGAAAATAAAGCTTTACATTTTAAAAGGAATGGTTTATAATAATCTTACATTTGAAGAGCACAGGGAACGAGGCAAAGCGAAAATTTAATAAACCTAACAGCCCGAAAGGGCAAGGAGCTTAGACATGAAAACTTTAGCCAGCAAACTTACAGACACGCTCAAGAAGAACTTTTGGATCCTCCAAGTGGAGCAAGATACTAGCGACGCAACCTTGAGCCGTTATCTCTTCTGGACCACCAAAGCAAGTGCTACAGTAACGGCCTGGAAAGATGGAAGGCTTGAGCTTGCAATCAATGGGGTTGCGATTAACATTAGTGCGGTATCGGATTGGGATGCACTGGTTAAAGAAGTGACGGCAGGTCTGGCTGCCTAACCAGAGGTACACTCTGCGCCTCCCTGGGCACCTTCGCCGAGGGTGTCAAGCGAAACGCAGAGCAAAGGAGATCGAGACAATGACTAAAGAACAAGCAGCCTATTGGCAGGACAAGTTAAAAGATGTTGGTGTATCGTCAAGTATTGAGCCGACAAATATCTATTATCTACAATTGGCAGATGGTCGCAGGATCGAAACACGTAACGCAGCCAGCGGCTTCATTGTGACCAAACTAGATGAAATGATATCCAGCAGTACAAAACTAACGAAAGCTGGACGCGACGGCATCAACAGCGACCCTGGTGATTATTATGCCAGGATCACTGCTATACAGTTTGGCAATCGCACAGTTGATCAAGTAATTGAATCACTCAACAAACGAGCAAGTTAACCTCGAAACGCAGAGCAAAGGAGATCGAAGGTAGCCATGTATCAGATATTCTGGATTTCACGAACTGGCAGGCATTGGATTGAGACATGCTGTGGCCCGAATGCGATTGAGCGAATTATGAAATGCTATCGGCAACGGATTGAGTGTAGTGTATATTGTAAAGAGGATCGGGATGGTGAAAATATTATTGGCGGTGTCCAGAAAGACGATTTTCATCATACACATAATCTGAAATGGATCTGGTGGTACGATTCGATTCTTGAAGAAAATTAAAATGCAAAACAAAAGGAGATCGAGACAATGACTGAAGTTGAACAAGCAGAAGCGTTTGTGAGCGAAAAGCTGCATGATAAAGTCGATGCACGGATTGAACTTAGCAGAGCCACAATCGCCCTTGAAAAAGCACGCGAGGAACATGAAGAAGTACTTCAAAGAACCTTGACAAATTAGACACACAATACGTAAAGGAGATCGACAATGAGCAGCGTAAACACGACGCGATACAGCTTATGCAAGGCTATTTTTACAGAAAGGCGCGAAGAAACACTTGCGGCAGCGTGGACAGAATCTGGGAATTGTATCACGATCCCGTGGGAAAATGATTCGGGACGCGAGAACCTGCATCGGGCGGCACTTGCTTTGTGTGATGAAATGGGATGGAACGGTAATTTGGTAGGTGGTTGGACTAACGCTGGTATAGTTTTTGTTTTTGTAGATGTAGCCTAGCCACTGAAACGCAGAGACAAAAGGAGATCGCGACAATGATTGAAAAAGCAGACAAACAGAAAGAGTGCTCATGTTGTGGCGAGACGTTTACCCCTGTTGGAAGCAGAGCGGCTTGTCCTGACTGCATAGACGCATACGAAAACGCTCATGGCGATCCTGTTGTTATGGATATCAGGAAGGAGATTGGATCGTGAAAATTAACATGTTAAAACTAGCAGAAACAGCCTTAATTTTACGAAGTATTGCAACAAAAATTGCAGCTGTCTCTATGAGAGTTGCCCCCATCACTAGACAAAATTACTCAGTATTAGCCTTTAATATGGCTCAGACTGAAATCAATAGTCTTAATACGATCAAGCCCTGCGATGAAGAAAATGTTAAGAAATATCTTGGTGTTAGTTTAACTCATATGCAACAGAAAACATCAAGAAGATTGCAACGAGCCATTGATATTTGGGAAAACGAACAAAAGGAGGAAAGATGAAAAGGGTTAAGCACACATGTGAAGCTCTAAAGGCAGTAAGTGGATGGGAAACTTGTGGTAAACCGGCTCGTTTTTGTGTTTGGTTTAGTCCTATTCATTACGCAGAAAAAACTTATTATTGCCAACAGCATTTACCAAAAAGAGAAGAGTGGACAGACAGACTCATAATAAAAGTGGAGGAAATCAGAACATGAATTTTTATGCAACAGTTCGACTATCAACCAAATTGTATATGGCTAGAAAGGAAATGTCTTCAGCCAGACTCGGAAAGGAATTAGGAGTAACCAGCGTTACTATTGGTTCATTCCTTTTCAGAAAGAATCCTTCCCGTTTAACTAAAAAAGTCATGGAAAAGTTGATTTTGATTCTCCAAGAAAACGAGATTTTAAAAGAGAATCTTACAAAAGAAGGTGTTAATTACATGATCTTAGAAATGGAATATTTGAAAAAAGCTTATATGAAAAAGAAGCATATTGGCCGAACCCTGAAAGTTTTTTCTGATGCAGAATTGGAAGCTTAAACATATCAAAAAACGGCTTGGAAGAAAGCTCTGGAAATCCTTACGTCCATATCAGAGAAAAGGTGTTTCCTTCTTAGAGTACAAGAACGGGAGGGCACTTCTCGCCGATGATATGGGGCTTGGAAAGACTTTACAGGTTTTAGCCTGGCTCAGGCTCCATCCAAAGAAAAAAGCCGTTGTAGTCATGCCAGCGGTAGTTAAATGGAAATGGAAAGATGAAGTAGAAAAATGGACACCGGAAAGAAAAGTGGAAGTACTTTCCAGTAGAACTCCACATAGGATCAAGCTTTCCAAAAACTTACTCTTGATTAACTATGACATACTTCATGATTGGATAAATGAGATCAAGATATGGGGGCCTGATGTTTTGGTTGTGGATGAGGCACACTATATCAAGAACGGAAAAACCAAGCGCACCAAGGCAGTTTATAAACTTCATCATTTGTGTGAGCATTTTATTCCTCTTACAGGAACTCCGGTTGTGAATGCTCCTGTTGAGTTCTTCCAGATTTTGAAACGATTGGATCCTACTTTGTTTCCGAGTTTCTGGAAATATGCTCATAGATATTGTGCTGCAAAGCATAATGGGTTTGGTTGGGATTTTAAAGGCGCTTCCAACGAAGAGGAATTACATGAAAAGATTTCAAAGGAAAAGCGGTTGATGATTCGGCGTTTGAAAGAAGAGGTACAAGATCAAATGCCGGATATAGTAAAAACTGTACTCCCACTGAAATTGAATTCCAAATCCTATGATATAGCTTTGTCTGATTTCAAAAAGAATGTATTCAAAAAAGACAAAACGACAGCAAACATTCTGGCTGAAATCTCAGAGTTGAGGCAAAATACTTTACAGATGAAATTACCGATGGTAGCGCAATGGTTGGAGGATTTCTTAGAAGATGGAGATCAAAAAATCGTAGTTTTTGGTCATCATAAAATTGGCATAAATTTTTTGATGGATCACTTCGGGAAATTGGCTATCCGGATTGATGGATCGGTTCCTGTTAAAAAGCGCCATGAAGATGTGCAAAGGTTCAATACCGATCCAAAAATCAGAATGGTTGCAGGAAATCTGAAAGCGGCTGGAGTAGGAATTGACTTAATCGGAGCCTCAAACGTATTATTTATTGAGCTTCCTTGGTCGCCGGCGGATTTAAAACAGGCCACGGATAGAATCAATCGAATCGGGCAAACAGCTAAAACCATTTTTGTGTACTATATGTTGGTAAAAGATTCTATTGAAATGGACATGATGGATTTGATTGATTCAAAAGCTAAAGTACTTTCTCAGGTTTTGGATGGGAAGCAAATTGAGAAACAGGATTTGTTGAAAACTTTATTAAAACGTTACAGAAAAGGAAACTGACATGACTGACATGAGCAAACACACACCGGGGCCGTGGAAATACAACAAGCTTAGCTATTTCAGCCTAGTCTTAGCAGGAGCAATACAAGTATGCAAATTGTTTTGTGGGGGTAAAGAACGTGATGAAGTAGAAGCCAACGCTTGTTTGATAGCCGCCGCGCCTGACATGCTGGAGGCGTTGGAAGCAATCGTTGAAAATCCCCATTCACTCTACAGCCGCCCCTCGCTAGATTTAGGAATAGCAGCAATCGCCAAGGCGAAAGGAAACTGACATGAGCAAACACACACCGGGGCCGTGGAGTCACGAATTCGGATACGTCTATATGGGGGCATTACAAATATGTAAATTGTTATGTGGCACCAAGTCGCGCGAGGAAACCAACGCCAACGCCCGCTTGATAGTCGCCGCGCCTGAAATGCTGGAGGCGTTGGAAATGGCGCAAAATTGGCTTGAGGAGGTTGTTTTTGAGGAGTGTGATTATAACCCCGTAAGACAAATAAAAGCTGCAATCACCAAGGCGAAAGGGGAAATCTAATGGATTTAATATTACGTAAGACTGCACAACGATTTATGGCCGATAACGAGGTTATTTATGAGAGAATCACGTATCGATGGGGCGATGTTCATTGGAAGAAATATGCATCCTCAATAAGTAGTATGATCCCTATTGCGGTGGGTACTCCTGAATTTGTGGAACTTGAAGCTGCTTATCAAAAACTATTACAACCAAAGGAAGTATAATTATGAATGAAGATACGTATATCCGAAATAGTGACGGAGTTGAAGTTGAAGCAATTCAATTCGATGGGACAAAAAAAAGCGCCGCCAAAATTATGGCGCGGCGCGGTGTTAGTGAATATCTTGTTATACAAGACGCTTTTGCTACAGGTATTGTTTATTCATTGCCAAATCAAGAGTGCAGAGAGGAGTTGTTTAAAGGGAGTTGGCTTGTCAAATGGCCAAATGGTGATTGGTCAATTGTTCTTGATATTGAGAAGGATTTCCACCGTCCCGAATCGCCCGAACGGGCCAAACTCAAAGCACAAGTAAAAGCTCTTGATGATTCAATTATTCATTGGATGGAAAATTTATCGCTTCTAGAAAAGATTAATGTTGATTCAAATACTTGTGCGTGCTGTGCTTTATCACCAGAAGGTAAGGCCCCGGTATGTAGTCTTTGCCCTATATTTCAGAAAACTAAGCAAACAGGTTGTGTGAACACACCTTGGCGAAAAGCAGCGGATTGTTTAAGTAACGCATCGCTCGCTTTTGATGATGAAATTCAATTTCTATGTGGGATTCGATATGAATTACAGACCCGACTTGATGACAGTGCTGTTTTTGCCAATCTATTGAAGCGGTTCACAGAAACAATTAGAAAGATAGAAGCAAAAAAATCTGAAAAGGATACTTGATTATGCAAAGCACAGATAAAAAGATCCCTAAAAAATTCACAGTTACTTCCAAAATACCACCATTAAGGAAAAATGGATCTTGTAGTAGAAAATGCCCCTTGATGCACATTCGTTATTTTACAGATGCAGGAGATGCAGGGGGTAAATATGTAATGTGTCGTTGTAAATTGGATTGCTTTAAAGGACGATCATTAGGTAAGGAAACTTGGCCTGGCTCCAAGTGTCCAAGGTATCCAAACAAAAGAAAAACGGAGGTATGAAATTATGTGTAGCAATCACATTTCAACCAGCGAAGAGCTTGAAGCAATTGAGACAATGTGTCCACATTGTAGAGCAAAATTAAATGAGTGTGTTCCTTTCAAAAGGCAAGGGGATCTTTTTTTAAAAAAGGGTGAATGGGAAAACACACCAACGTTCTGTTCTGCGTGTAAAAAAACCATAAACGTTGTCTTTATTAAAATGCCTCCCAAAATAATTACTGTTAGTTCTTCAGAGTGAAAATAAAAAAAGGGTAGAATTATGACAGATTCACAGTTTCAGGATTTTATAGGATTAGTAAGAGAAAGAGCTTCTCAATTCAAAAGAAAAGTTTGTGGATTGGAATTTGAGGATTTGGAACAAGAAGGCTGGTTATTATTCATACACAAAGTGCTTCCAAATTTTGATGAAGCAAACGATACCAAACTTTCAACCTATTTTTATTCAGCACTCACTCACAAATTTATGTCTCTCACTAGTTATCATTCAAGGCGGATTTGTGAAGCTTTAAATCCAGCCATAGCAGCCCCGGTTGAAAAGCTAAGTATCTATCTGAGATTGGAACTTTCAGAAAAATCCTTGGAAGTTATTCATCTTTTGCTAGAGGAAAGCGTAGAATTGTATGGGGAAGGAATAAAGGAAATTCCAAAGCCAACTTTGGGTTTGATAAGAAATGCTTTGAGAAATCGAGGATGGACACATAAAGATATTGCAAGTTCATTCAAAGAAATAAAAGGAGCTTTAGCTTCATTGTGAAATTTAATAAAGAATCAGACATGGCGGCCCCTGTAATCGCGCTCATGGAGGCGGAGGGCTGGGATGTATATCAGGAAGTACAGGCATGGGAGCACGGCCCCGTGTGCGACCTTGTAGGCCGTATGGGGGATTTGATCTGGTGTGTCGAAATGAAACTATCACTATCGCTCGCCTTGCTCGAGCAAGCATACGCATGGAAGCGGAGAGCCAGTTATGTTTCGATTGCCGTGCCGCTGAAAAAGTCTTTTCAGAAAAGACGTTTTGTGCATCAATTATGTAACGACTACGGGATAGGCATTATCTTAGCCAGGCCACATGTAGCATCTATAGAAGAGCCTGCTCTGTTGAATCGAACGCCGTGGACTGGAAGTTTCAAAAGCAGATTATGTGAGGATCACAAAACGTTTGCTGTGGCGGGCAATGCGGAGGGAGCTCGATATTCGCCATTTCAAAAAACTAAGCATGCCCTGATTGAGATTGTTATAAACAGTCCAGGCATTACAATGAAAGCCGCGGTTGAAACAATTTCGCACCATTATGTCAATGACCAATCGGCGAGATCTTCGCTTGCACATTGGATAAATGCTGGCAAGATTAAGGGCATACGCGCTGAGGGCAAGCCGTTACGGCTTTACTATGAAGAACCAGGAGGGGAAATAAAAGGAGCTTTAGCTTCATTGTGAATAAGAAAGATTTGAAAAGACAAATAAAAACAGCTCATTTTTTTGCTGGAGGTGGAGGTGGGATTCTTGCTTCTGAAATATTGGGTCATGAATCTGTGCTCGCTGTCGAAATAAATCAAAGGCGTTGTGCTATTTTAGAGGAACGTAAGTCTGAGGGTTGGTTTAAAAGCTTGGAGGTTGAATGCTGTGATATCAGAGAGTTTGACAACGAACAATGGAAAGGAAAAGTGGATTGCATCTCAGCGGGATTCCCTTGCCAGGATATTTCATCTGCCGGTTCGGGCACGGGAATTAAAGGGGAACAATCAGGGCTCGTATTCGATTTGCTCAAATCAATTGCCATTATTCAACCTGGGATTGTGTTCCTCGAAAACAGTCCCAATATCAGAACCAGAGGGCGTGATGTTGTCATCGGTGAACTCATGGCGCTTGGATATTCCTGGCGCGACGGAATGCTTGCAGCCGCTCATGTCGGCACGGGCCATCTCCGCAATCGCTGGTGGTGCCTTGCTGTTAACACTTCTGGCAAGCGATGCCTCCAGGAGTCCAAATCTATTCTCGAAAGAGCGCAATATAAATCTAGTAAAGGAGTTGTTGATCCTAAAATATTGTTTAGCCAACAACTTACGCACGCCATCGAGAGGGGGGGGATTGTCACGAGACGACACAGAAATTATTAGAGATGGGGCTATCTACACAGGGCGTTTCGGCTGGTCACCGCCTGACGCCGGCGTTTGCAGAGTGGTGGATGGGTTGGCCTCTCGGGTGGACCGGATTAAAACCTGCGGAGACGGACAAGTGCCGCTACAAGCGGCGTTAGCTTGGCTATTGTTGAGTGCATGAAATGAGAAAAGAAAATGATTGATTTAGAAAAAGCAGTTACAATTCTTGGAATAGAATTCCTTTCCTCTGGCGATAAACATTGTACACAGGGATGGATTCAATTTTCCTGTCCATATTGTAAAGGTGAATGGTATTTAGGATGGAATATAGATGGGGGATATTTCCATTGTTGGTCTTGTGGAGGGGTTCCTGTTTGGAAGACTTTGAACCTACTTTCTAAATTTCCCTTAGAACACATTCAAGAAATTTGTAATCGATACACAATAGGCCCAAATTTTACTCATAAACCCGCTCAAAATGCTCTACAACGTGAGATATCACTCCCGACTTATACAAACTACATCTCAGATTATCACAGAGCTTACCTGCTCTCCAGGGGATTCGATCCAAAAGAGATTGAAGAGAGATATCAGATAAGGGGAAGTGAACACCTTGGGGAAATCAGGTGGTCTATTTTCATTCCGATTTATTGGGAAGGGATCATGGTTTCTTGGATTGCTCGAAGCATCAAAAAGAAATCAGAATTCTCATATATGTTTTGCCCTCCAGAACCAGATGCTCTTTCTGTTAAGAATATTTTGTATGGATGGGATTTTTTGTATACGAAAAAAGCGGTTTTGGTAGAAGGTGTTTTGGATATGTGGAAGTTAGGGCCGGGTGCTATAGCTTCATTTGGGGTTACTGTTACTTCTGAGCAAATAAAGTGGCTTTCCACTTTGGATTCTATTTACATTATGTTTGATTCAGATGTGCCTGGAATCAGGAGAGCAAAAAAGTTAGCAAAGCAATTGGCTTCGATTATGGATGTTGAAGTGATAACTTTAGATACAGGGGATCCGGGGGATTTATCGAGGAAAGAAGCAAGGAAAATCATGGAAGAATTAGGATTTGTGTAACAATATAAAAAGGAGACACGGTAATGAAAAATGAAAATGGTTCAAAAACTTACAATTGGATAGGTCACGGGATCCGAGTAACAGCACTTCAATTCAACGGCACAAATGCTCAAGCTGTAATGGCGTTTCGTTGTTTAACATTTGAGGATTACCACCTTGCTTATGATGAAAATAATAATGTTATTGCGATTGTGTATTCTGTTCCTGTCGTGCCTCTTTGTCGTTTTAACAAAACCGATTGGTTTGTTAAAACGAATGATGGCAAATTTAAAAGATATAATGATCATGACTTCAATAATATCTACACTCTCGTGGATAGTATTTGCTTTCCATTCTCGCTCTTGGAGTTAAAAGTGCAATTACGAGCTGTCAATGACTTGATTAAACATTGGAAACACAACTTAGTTCAATTAGAAGAAATAAAAGTCCAAGGGGATTCTTGTACCTGTTGTGCTTTTTCGCCTCAAGGCGATCTATGCCATTCTTGTCCTATATTTCAAAAAACTAAACTAGATGCCTGTAAGGGTACGCCTTGGGGCCAGGCATATGATTGTCTTAAGATTGCAAAAACTGCATTTGAAAAGGAAATCGCCTTTTTGCATAACATTCGATCCGAACTACAGGTTAAAGTTAATGAACATGAAAGTAAAAAGAAAAGATCTGAATAATTTCACTTTACTTTCAAAGTGATTTGATATATAATAAATTTGACGATCAAGGTAAGCGACAATATGCGAAGTACAAAAAATCAAATCAATATAAAAACCCTTGCGGGGTTGGTGCGGGTTCTTGTCTCGTCAAACAAGATTCGCTTTTGTCGCACCTGTACCACCCCGCAAGGGTTTTTTGTATTTATGAGATGAAGAATGAATGGTCCTTCCTCTTTAACAGAATTGTTTAAATCAAATGGATTTTTACAAGTTCATCGAGTTTTGATTTTGCGAATGGGACTTACTCCAGCTGTTTATCTTTCTTATATTTTTTCAATAATTAGACAAGAAAAAAAGAGCACAAACGACTGGATTTTGATTGACTTAAAAAAGGTAAGATTTGAAACTGGATTATCTTTTCATAATCAAAGAAAAAGCCGTTCTTTTTTGGAAGAAAAAGGCATGATGAAATGTAGGGTAAAAGGGTATTTTCTTTATGCTCAATTAGCAGAAAAGAGGATTTTTTCTTTCTTGAAAAAAACCAAACCGATCAATATATTAACAGGTTTAGATGAAAAACCGATCAATATTTTAATCAAACCGATCAATATATTAACAGGATCCGATCAAAATATTGATCGCTCTTATAATAGTAAGAGAAAAGAAAGAGAAGAAAGAAAAAATAAACAAAAAGAAAATCCATTTTTTTCTGGAAAGTCCCATGAAAAGATCTTACTCAAAATTTCCAAAAATGAAATTATACTTTCTCCAAGAATCATTTTCAATTTGTGGAATGCAATTTCTAAAAAAACAGATTTAAAGAAATGTACTTTTTTGGATGTGAAGTTGAAAAAACAAATTTCCAGTTTACTCAATTCATATCCACCGAAAGTTTGGGTATCTGCATTTGAAAATTTAAGTGGAAATGATTGGTTGCATTCCCAAAGTTGGTTTAGCCTGGATTGGTTAGTGAAAGATCAATCAAATCTCAGGAAAGTTGCGGAAGACCAGTATCATCAAAATGAGGATCAACCAAAAAAACAAAATAGACCAGCAAATGCGGCAGGATATGATCAAGTTCCAGCTTTAATGGAAAAGGCTTGGAAAAACCGGATTAGATTGGATACAAAAGAATGAAATCCCAATACCAGATTAAAATACTCAGGAACACGTTCATTTCACTCTGTATGGGGTTTTCTTTCATTTTTACTAATAATACCTTGATAGAGGTTCTCAAACGCTTACAAACGATTACAGAGGTTTTTAGATATTTGGAAAAACAAACAAGGAGAAAACAGTTATGTCATTTGGATTACCAGGAAAAGTTTTAAAAGCAATCGGGACAATTGCAAGTAATGATCCTACCAGGGAAAATTTGAATTACGTTCATATTTTGCCAAAGGAGGAGAAAGTACTTATCGAAGCTACAAATGGGAGAGTTGCTTGTCGTTTAATAACCAGTCAATCAGTAGCTAATGAATGTTTTATAAGACGAGAAATATGTCTTGGATTGAAAGCAGTAGATATATGTGTTTTTACTGATACCTCGTTTTTAGCAGGACAAGCTACTTTTCCTCTTGTTTTAAAAGATGATTTTGAAAAAAAGGTAAAAGATCAATCAAATAGTAAGAAGTATCCAGACTTAGATCAAGTATTACCAAAAAAAGATGTAGAGTTTGGAATACCCGCCGTGGATTTTGCTTGTCCTGTTTTGTTATCTGTTTTTAAAATGATTCACGCACTTGAACCTAAATATGCAATCCGGTTTAATTTTCTTCCAAATCGTATGATGTTTATGCAAGTTGAAACAGCTTATGGAAATCTTGAAGTTGTTGTAATGGGAGTGACAAGGGTGAATTGTAAATTAGACTTGTAAAAATCATTATGGTTTTGAGGTTTGTAGAAGGTGAGATTTTGAAAAAAGAAAAATGTATGGTTTGCCAAAAAAATGAGGCTTTATGGGATCCAGGTTTAAAAGAGTTTGTTCCATGTTTGGATTGTCTCAAAGAAAAACGACGTGTTGGAATGGAACATATTCTAAATAGGTCTCTTCAAAGATCTGGTATTCCCAAACGATTTTTAGAAGCTAAGTTGCAAGATTTTAAAAAGCCAACTTGTGATCTTAATCCAAATACAGGATTTTTAGTCACTGGCCCTGTCGGTTGTGGGAAGACTCATTTGCTAGCAGCTTTAGCAAGGGAACTGATTTTAGATTCCAAGCAAGTTTTGTTTGTTCAATCCTCCACATTTTTAAAAAGGGTGAGAAATGAAATTCAGGGGAGCAAAACAGACCTAATAGAAAAAGCTATTTCAGTTCCATTTCTTTTCTTGGATGATTTTGGAACTGAAAAAGTAACGGATTGGGTTTATGAGACTTGGTTCACACTTCTGAATGAGCGGTATTCAGAATGCAGATATATCAGTGTATCTGCAAATTCTCCAGATACTTTGGATGGAAGACTTTTCAGGCGTATTATTGATATGACCTTATTGGTGGATTTACCGGAGAGATTTGGATGATAAGTAGAAGAAAGATTTCAGATAGTAAGGAATTGCAAATTTTAACAGCCGCTATTCACAGCGAGGGTTTTCTACTTCACCTCATTTCCTTGTATCAGCCGGGTTTGTTTGTAGACGAAAAAATAGACCTGATTTTATCTTGGTGCTTTGCTTATTTTGAAAAGTATGATAAGGCTCCAAAGGGTCATATTTGGGATTTGTTTTTGCAGGAAATGGATTCTGGAAAAATGAGGGATTCAATTTCTGAGTTGATTGAGAAAATCTTGGTCAAGGTAGATAAGATTTTAGAGCAAGGATTCAATGAAGCTTTTGTTAAGGATCTATGCTCTGATTTTTTTAGGGGAAAGGCTTTAGGAAATTTGACAGATAAGATTTCTGAGGCTGTAGATGGAGGTGAAGAGGAAGAAGCATTAAAGCATTTAGAAGAATTTTCCCTTCCCTGTAAAGAAAAAGCATATGTTGAACCGTTTCTTGATCCAGAATTGATTCGGGAAGCATTCGAGTTCAAATCAGTTCCTCTTTTTTCGTTTAAGGGTGCTTTAGGGGAATTGGTCAATCCATTTCTAACGAGAGATTCGTTTCTGAGTTTTATGGGGCCAGAAAAAAGAGGAAAAACTTGGTGGCTATTTGAATTTGCTATTCGGGCTTTGTTTGCTAGAAGGAAAGTAGCTTTTTTTCAGGTTGGTGATATGAGTGAGGATCAAGGAATTCGTAGAATGTTTACCCGGCTTGCTGGAAAGCCTAGCAGAGAAATGGATTGTGGGGAAATCCTAATTCCTGTTTTGGATTGTAAAAGTAATCAGGATGGAAGTTGTCCATCAACGCACAGAAAAAATGAAATCACGCTTTTGGATTCTGAAGGAGAAAAACCTTCATGGGAATCAAGGCCAAAAAGATATAAACCATGTACCAGATGTGAAAATCGAGGTATCAAATTTCCAGGGGCTTCATGGTTTAAAAAAGTTCAGTATAAGGATGTTTTGGATTGGCGGGGAAGTGTCACTTTATCTGAAAAATTTCAGAGTCGGATTAAAGGTGGAAATTTTAGGTTGAGTACGCATTCAAATGGTTCAATTTCTGTATCAGATATTAGCAGAATTGTGAAGGGATGGAAAAAAGAGGGATGGATTCCAGATGTTATAGCAATTGATTATGCAGATATTTTGGCTCCAGAAAAAAGTCATAAAGATCCGCGATATCAGGAAAATGAAAAATGGAAAGCACTAAGAAGATTATCACAGGATTATTCTTGCTTGGTTTTGACGGCTACTCAGTCTGCTACAAGTTCCTATGATTCAGATGATTTGAAACTTGGGGACTTTTCAGAGGACAAAAGAAAATATTCCCACGTAACAGGAATGCTTGCCTTGAATCAAAACAAAGAAGAAAAGCAGGAAGGGATTATGAGATTGGGTTGGTTAGTTTTGCGGGAAGGAGGATTCGCCGCATATCGACAAGTAGCTTGTTTGCAATCATTAGTGTGTGGCCGTCCATATTTGGATGGGTATTGGGTAAATAGATAAAGGAGAGTGAAATGGAATGGTATCATTTTTGGAAAAATGGCTGTTTCCGCAAAACTTATCAAGAGGGTCAAAAACTAAAGGATGGATTTCCTGTAGATCGGGATCAAATGCTTGCTAGGTTTGATGAATTGATAGGCATTGCAGAAAAGACAAATCAAAGTGCTACATGGACTTTGCGAATTACAAAAACGGTTTAATCCCATTTTAATTAAAAAAGCATATAAAAATGCTCTGAGAATGGTAATTCTTAGGGTTTTTCTTTATCATTCTGTATTATAACTATACAATCAAAAACAAGGATAGTCAATGTTTATAAGGGTGTTATGAGCTAAATTTAGGTGAAAATAAAAGCAAAAATAAAGCTTTACTTTTGTAAAGATATACATTATAATAATCTTACATTTGAAGCAAAACAAAGGAGACAAGGAAATGAAGAAGATTGATAAATTGGAAGCAGCCATAAAAAAGGCTGAAAGAAAAGTAGCGGAAGCCTATAAGGAAAATGATCGGGTAGAGGCTGAGTATTGGGAAGGTGAGTTTATGGATTTGGAAGAGGAAATGAAAGCGTATTGGGATTCCAAGGAATAAACAAAACAAGGAGATCTATTATGGCGCACGAATTTGAATCAGGGTTTTTTGTAAGGCAACCGGCATGGCACCGGTTGGGAGAGGTATTGGATCAAGAACCAAATCCGATTGAAGCATTTGAGCATTCGGGTTTGAATTGGAAAGTAAACAAGTGTCCACTTTTTGCTATCAATCCAGCGGAGGAGAGCATTTCCACAGACCATTTCGCAATTGTGCGAGGATCGGATGATAGGGTTTTGGGAGTAACGAAAGGACGTTGGACAAACTTCCAGAACTCAGACGCTTTTGAATGGTGTGTTCCACTTTTTGAATCAGGAAAGTGGACGTTTGAAACAGCGGGATCTTTACATAAAGGGGAGCGTTGTTGGGTCTTACTCAGGCAGGGACAAGTGGATATTGTTCCGGGTGACACTATCAATCAGTATTTGATGATTTGTTGGGCACACGATGGAAAAACAGCGAATTACATACAGCCGACTTCGGTTCGGGTTGTATGTAATAACACCCTGACTCAGGCTTTGAGATTGGGAAGTGAAAACCGAAGAGTGGTCAGACATTCCAAGTTTGTTCATTTGCGGATGGATGAAGTCCGGGAGTTGTATGCAGAAACTTCTGAAATGTTTGAAAATCAGACCAATGTTTTTCGGGAAATGGCTCAGAGGAAATTGACGAAAAAGGAACGGGGTTTTCTTTTGGATGAGCTTTTTTCTCTGAAGGATTCTGAGGGGGAAGATTTGAAGGGAAAAGCGTATACAATAGCTAATCAGAATCGGGAATTGGTTGAGGCCACTATTAAGCATGGAAGCGGTATACAAGAGCATGAGCTGGCTGGAACGGCATACGGTACGTTTATGGGTATCTCTGAGGCTGTGGAGCATTACATCGGCGGGGAGCGAGTAACGGATCGTGGTATCAATGTTTTGGAACGGAAAGCGCGAGAGGTAAATGATAGGGCTTTTGAGATTTTGAATAACTGAAGGAGAATGATCATGAATAGGTTTATTGAAATAAGCACGGGCAAAGTGGTTTCTGCGTGGAGGTACACCGGGGATAACGCGAAAAAGATTATGGAAAGTATTGGTAATTGTCCGGGTAGTTATTATGAGGCATTAACTGTTAATGGGGTTTTTCTTGTTTTTTCTACTGCACTTTCCCCATCAAAGATTTTAGAAGTAAATGACTGGCTTGTTAGCAGCGAGGGAATGTTGACGTGTTATGGTTTAGGCTTTAAGAATCTTTACCGTAAGGCTGATGCTCCTGAGCTTGTTAGATTAAAGTGTGAATTGAAGTCAATGCAGAAAAACTTGGGGATCTGGAAGAGGAGGGTTACTGAAATGCAAGCTTTAGTTAATAACTATGATAATGAAAAAGGAGAATGAAAAAGAAGGATCCTTTAGTGTAGAGGGTTGAAACCAACCCTCTACACTTCCTTTTTGATTTTGTGTGGTTAGGCGTATTATTGAATAAGGAGACTTTGAAAAGAAAATGAAGAATAAAAGCAAAAAGAGCAAGTTGAATTCCCTGATTTTGCAATGGATTAGAGAGGGGATTTCAGAAGAGGAAATCCGGATTTTCTGTAGAGTTTGGTATGCAGGAAAGGAAAAGTTTCAGGAGCTTGGTGAATGGGAAGTGGAAAGAAGAATAAATAAACGTTTTAAAAAAGTCAAAGAGTATATGGCAAAGCAAGAAACGAAGGGAAAGGAAATGAGTGAGGCAAGAGAAATTAGCCGAATGAGTTTGTTGGTAGTTTTGGAAAGTCTAAAGGATATTCTAATTCAAAAATCTATAATAGATGAACAGATTGGGGTTTTGTCTTTTGTCTATGGAAGATTTTTCTGCAAATCAGAAATGAGCCGAGCTTGCTCCCCTGTCATTTCTGAGATGGAAGGCTTTCCAAATTTTGCAGTAAATGGAAGTGATTTCTATCGATTTTTACAACGCGGTAAAACAGAGATGATTCAAATTCGAGTAAAGGATTCAAAATTGCTCGTTTCTCATAAGAATACAAAAGCAAGTTTTGCTTGTACAGAATGCTTTTCTTTCAAGATCCCTGATAAGTGGGATGGCCTTATAGAAGAATTTGCAGAGTTATTCCACCGGGTTGCTGCTTATGCTTCCAAGTCATTTCTTAATCCTGTTCTCATGGCAGTTTCGATTCAGGAAAAAATAATGATGGCTGCGGATGGGTTTATGTTTTATCAAATCACAGGGGAAAAATCCCTTATGAAAAATCCGGTTTTGATACCAGCTTCCAGTTCCATTTTTTTGAAGTCTTTGAAACCAAATAAATGTAAAGGATATAAATCCCAGATTTACTTTAAAAATAGTGATGGATATATTGGGGTTTGTTCTTTGTTAGGGGGAGAGCCTTTTCATATTGATCATATGGTGGAAGATCAATGGAAAGCAGAGAAAGTAAAATTTTCAAAAACAGCGATTCCGGCTTTGGATCGGTGTTCTGTTTTTGTGGAGAAACTTCGGTTTGATTCTCAAAAACAGATGACAGTTTCCTTGAAAGGTAATGTTGCTATTTTCCATGTGGAAACCTCTGAGGGTGGAATAAGGGAAAAAGTTGAGATCAAGTGTGAAGGTAAAGGAAAGGATAGAAAATTTTCTATCCGTCCTGATTTGTTTAAAGAGTGTTTGCAGAAAAACCGGGAAGTCCTTTTAGGGAAAAAGACCATGCAGATTAAGGGGGATGATTTCTGGTTTGTGTCTGCTTTGATTCAATAAAAGAGAAGGAGAAAGATAATGGAATATGAAGGTTGGATAATTGTAGATAGTGATGGCTTAGCATATTTGGGTACGTGTAGAGATAGGCGTGTAGGATCGATTTGTGCTTTTCTTAATGTACCCTATTTGACAAAAAAGGGGCGTATTGTTTTGTCAGCTAAAACGAAGAGGGTATGGCGATCATATCATAATTTTCGCTGTGTCAAAGCTTCTATTACTTGTAGTTGGGGAAAAGAGTGATTCAATAGGGATTTTGAAAATGAAAAAGAAATATGAGATCACAGTTTTAATTCCACCTTTAAATGAATTTGGAAGGTGTTCCAGGCATTGTCCATTTTTTACTTTTGTTGGCAGAGGTGGTATTTGTATGATTGGATTATCAAGATTAGAAAAGTATGGATTTATGTTTCCTGGTAAGGGCTGTCCTAGGAATCCAGATAAAAAGGATTGATTTGTGTTATTTTCTGAAACGGATTTATTGACTGCTACAGGTTGTCATTCATGCGGATTGTGGAGAAAGTGTTTAACTCCACGAATGAAAGTTTCTGGAAAAGGAAAGAAGAGGATCTTAATTGTTGGAGAAGCCCCGGGAGCTACCGAGGATGACGTAGGAAAGCATTTTGTAGGGAAATCGGGTATATTACTTCGGAAGGAATTGAAACGCATACAAGTCGATTTAGAGCAAGATTGTAGAATTGTAAATGCTGTAAATTGCAGACCACCGAAAAACAGAAAAGTAACGTCAAAGGAAATCGACGCTTGTAGGTCTATGGTGTGGACTGAGATACGAAAAAACAAACCAAAAGTGGTTTTGTTATTGGGAAAATCTGCTATTGAATCAGTGATAGGGGTGAGGTGGAAAAAGGATTTAGGGGGAGTTTCCAGGTGGAGAGGGCTGGCAATTCCTGATAAAGAAGTTGGGGGTTGGATTGTTTCTACTTACCATCCAGCTTTTTTGTTGAGACAAACTCAGGGATTTGGGCAAAGGGAAAAGATAAATGAAGGGCTTCTAAAAATCTTTAGAAATGATTTGGTTCATGCTGTTTCTCTTGCTTGTGGAAATAAACAGATTCCCCCTTGCACTGGGATCTTGCCAGGGATTCATGTGCTTAAAACGGAAAAAGAAGCTTTGAGATATTTGGGGGATTTGATTAGACGTAGACCTCCTTTGATTGCTTTTGATTATGAAACTACAGGATTGAAACCATATGAGAAGAATCAGGAAATCGTATCTGTAGCTTTTTCAGAAGATGGAAGAGAAGGAACAGCTATGATGCTTTCAAAATCTTTGATTCCTCTTCTTAGAACGATTTTAAATGATCCAAACATTGAAAAAATAGCGGCAAATTTCAAATTTGAGGATGTATGGTCGAGGGTTTTTTTGAAAACAAAAGTGAGGGGTTGGGTTTGGGATACCATGCTTGCTGCTCATGTAGAGAATAACCGGGAGAAATATACATCCTTAAGTTTTCAATCATATATTCAGTTTGGGGTTCCTGATTATGATTCTGAGATAGTTCCACTTTTGAAATCTAAAAAAGGGAAGCTAAATCGAGTTAGAGAAATCCCGGAAACAAAGCTTCTAATGTATAATGGAATAGACGCTGTATTTGAATTTCGATTGGCCCAATGGCAGAGAAGGATGTTAGATGGATGTTATAAATGAAAGAGCTTATCAGTTATTGCATGATGGAGCTTTGGCTTTTGCTCAGGCTGAACGCACTGGGATTCGGATAGATGTTTCCTATGTGGAAAAGCAAATTAAAAGATTGGAAAAAAAAGAGGAAAATATATCTAAACGTATTTTTGAAACTAAGTCAGGAAGAGTTTGGAGACAAAAATATGGAGCAACTGCCAAGATTGGGAGTGGAGAGCAATTGAGGGAAGTATTGGCGAAATCTTTAGGGATTCGAGAAACCGGATCTATGGACAAGCAGGTTTTAGCTACTTTAAAAAATCCCTTTGTTAATATGGTTTTGAAATATCGAAAATACAGGAAAGCCAGAACTACTTACCTCCAGAATCTCATATCAGAAACTACGAATGGAATTTTACACCCGTTTTTTAACTTGCATATTGTACCTACGTATAGATCATCCTCTAATAAGCCAAACTTTCAAAATATTCCTATAAGGGATCCTTGGGTTGCAAAAATTGTCAGAAGGGCTTTTATCCCAAGGGAAGGAAATCGTTTAGTAGAGGCTGATTACAGTGCGATAGAGGTAAGGATTGCAGCTTGTTATCATAAAGATCCTCGAATGCTTCGTTACTTGAAAAATGGACATGATCTACATAAAGAAATGGCGATTGAATGTTACGATTGTAAGAGAAATGAAGTTTCAAAAGAGATGCGATATTGTGCAAAAAACCGATTCGTATTTCCAATTTTTTATGGTTCGTTTTATAAGAAAATAGCACCGGCTTTATGGGATTCGATTGAAGAGTTTGATTTAAAGTTAGTGGATGGAACTCCTCTTATGAGTCATTTGAAAAAAAGAGGAATGGGATCTTATTCTGATTTCGAGGATCATATTGAAAACGTAGAGCATTTGTTTTGGACAAGCAAGTTTAAACGGTATCATGCTTGGAAAAAGGAGTGGTATAAAGCATATTTGAAACAGGGATATTTTGATCTGAAAACAGGTTTCAGATGTGGCGGATTTATGGGAAGGAATGAAGTAATAAATTATCCAATTCAGGGAGCGGCTTTTCATTGTTTGCTTTGGACTTTTATCGAGGTTCAAAAAGAGATTAGACAAAGGAAAATGAAAACGAAACTGATAGGTCAAATTCATGATTCGATATTAGCAGATGTTCCAGAAAATGAATTTGATGATTATTTGGAATTGATTTCAAGGGTAGGATCGAAGAAAATCAGGGAAGCTTGGAAGTGGATTATTTTACCTCTTGAAATGGAAATAGAAGCTTGTGAAGTTGGTGAAAGTTGGTTTGATAAGAAGGAGGTAAAAGTATGAGCTTGGCTATTCGATACCGCCCGAAGAATTGGGTAGATATGTTAGGAAATGAGGAAGTGATAAAAAGTTTAAGGTCTTTAGAATCTAAAAAGAACAGACCTTCTGCTTTTCTTCTTACAGGCCCTTCAGGTTGTGGGAAAACTACAGCGGCTCGGATACTTTCTCGTTATTTAGGTGCTATAAAATCTGATTTTGTAGAAATAGATTCAGGGGATTTTAGAGGGATTGACACAATACGAATGATTCGGCAACAGGTTCCTCTTAAACCAATGTATGGGAGGGCAAGAGTTTGGCTTATTGATGAATGTCATAAGTTGACTAATGATGCTCAGAACGCTTTGTTGAAAGTGTTAGAAGAGCCCCCAAGCCATGTATCTTTTATTTTGGCTACAACCGATCCGAATAGGCTTTTGAAAACGATAAGGACAAGGTGTGTTTCGTTTGAATTTTCTTCTTTAGAAAAAGAGGAAATCAGAAAGCTTTTAAACAAAGTGTGTAAAGAAGAAAGTAAAAAAGTTCAGTCGAAGGTTCTATCTGCTATCTCAGAGGGTTGTCAAGGCTCTCCAAGGCAAGCATTATCAATGTTAGAGCAAGTGATCGACATTCCCTATCGAGAACAGACCACGAAGGTTTTAAAGGCTGCTACAGAGGAATCTCAGATTATTGATTTATGTCGGGCTTTGATAAATCAGAAGCCTTGGAAACAAGTAGCTCAAATTTTGAAAAAATTGGAATCAGATCCAGAGTCTGTGCGTAGGGCAGTGTTAGGATATTGCTCAGCTGTTCTTTTGAATGGACAGGATAGATCCTATTTGGTTTTGTCTGCTTTCCTTGATCCTTTTTACGATTCAGGAAAGCCGGGTTTGGTAGCTGCTTGTTTTGAGGCTCTAAATTCTGAGTGATTAGGCGTATTCTTAAATAAGGAGGATGCAATGAAAGAGTTTACACCAGACGTTTTGGAAATAGATGAATTAGCCTTGGATAAAGAGTGGTTGAATCAGCCAGGCTTGTTTATGTTTTGGGCTGAACAATCGACAAAGGCTCGATTGAGATTTGATAAGGCCAAATTTAACTTTGAAAAAGTGGAAGCTCAAATATCAGCGGATATTAGAAAAAATCCAAAAGAATACGAATTGAGTAAGGTTACGGAGGCTGCTATTGCAGAGGCTGTAAAGTGTTCGGAAGAGGTCGCAGAAGCGTTTCAAAAGATGGTGAAAGCCAAGTATCACTCAGAGCTTTTAATTAAGGCTGTGGCAGCATTAGAACAGCGTAGGAAGGCTTTAGAAAATCTAGTGTTTCTTCAGAATCAAGGATACTATGCGGAAACGCCGTCTAAGAAAATGAAAAGAAGGAATCCAAAATGATAGACCCTCAATTTATATTTATAGGTTTTATTAGTGGGATTTTTGGAATTGCTATTGTGTTTTATTTAGTGCCGATAGTTCTACGTTTTTGGACTATGCAGATAAGTGCTGGTTGGATTTTAGGAAAGAAAGTAGAAACAGAAACAGAAAAAGGAGAAAAGAAAGATGGGAAAGAGAAGTAAAAAGAAAGCACATACAAAGTCAATGAGAGATCGTGTTCGGTCTCATGCGAAAGAGTCAAGAAGCGGCTCCAGTTGTTTGACTTTACCAAAGGGCACAGAGGTTTTTTGGCCGGATGATAAGGGAAGGTATTTTATAAATGTCATTCCTTATCGGGTTTCAAGCGATCATCACCCGGATGGAATTGATAAGGGTGATTTGTGGTATCGGCGTCCGTATCAATTGCATTTTATTGATCGGAAAGCTGTAGTCTGTCCAAGGTCAATTGGGAAAAAGTGTCCTATTTGTGAAGAGGTGGATCGCCTATCACGGGATTTTGAAACAAACAAAGAAGTCATTCAACCAATTCGAGCAAAGAAAATGTGCTTGTTCAATATCATCGATGCGGATGATAAGAAAAAGACAATCAGAGTTTTTGATTGGTCTGCTTACAAATTTGCTGCTGATTTGGAACAGGAGTTGGATGAAGGTGAACTTGAAAATTGTGGCTTTGCGGATCTAACGGATGGATCTACTGTCCGATTCCGTGTTACTGAGGATTCCTTTGCTGGACACAAGTTTTTGAAAACGACTCGGATTGATTTCATTGAAAGAGAGGATTATCCAGAGTCGATTTTGGATGATGTTGTGGATTTGGACACAGTTTTGAAAGTTATGTCCTATAAGGAAATCAAGAAGCTTTTCTTTGATATGGAAGAAGATGACGGTGATGAAGATGAAACCCCGAAAAGTAAAAAGGGGAAAAAGGTTGAAGAAGAGGAAGAAGATTTCGATGAAGATGAAGAGGAAGAGGAAGAGGAAGAGGATGAAGAGGAAGAGGAAGAGGCTCCGAAAAGTAAAAAGAGAAAGAAGGTAAAAAAAGAAGAAGAAGAAGAAGAGGAGAATGAAGATCTTGATTCTGATTTCGATGAGGATGAGGATGAGGATGAGGATGAGGATGAGGATGAGGATGAGGATGAGGATGATGGTGTTACAAAGCCTGAAGTTTCCCTTCCCGATGTGGATGAAATTTCTAGCATGAAGAAAAAAGGGATCTTGGAATTGTTGGTTGAAAGTGGAAAAGAGATGGGAAGCACCAAGCGAATCAAGATGCTCCAGAAAATGAAAGTAAAGGAGCTTAGAGCTTACGTTACAGAGTTATTGGAAGATGATGATGATGATGATGATGATGGGGATCTTGATTCTGATTTCGACGATGACGACGATGATCTGGAAGAAGAAGGGGCTGGTTTTGGTAAAAAAGATGATGATGAAGAGGATGATGATTTTACCGAAGAGGAAACACATCTTCCCGATGCAGATGATATCAAGATGATGAAGAAAAAAGAGATCTTGGAATTGTTAAAGCTAAAAAGAGAGTTGGGAAATTACAAAAAACCTAAAGATCTTCAGAAAATGAAAGTAAAGGAGCTTAGGGCTTACGTCATAGAGTTGTTGGAAGAAGAAGAAGATGAAGATGAAGATCTTGATTCTCATTTCGACGACGATGATGATGACGATGAATAGGATTTTTGCTTCATATGAAAAGTAAGAAAGGAAAGAGGGATCCGGTGGGATTCATTCCCACCGGGTCTACTTTATTAAATTTGGCTTGCTCTGACCATGCAGGAGCGGCTTTCAAGCCAGGTACTATGATAAACATAGTGGGGGATTCGGCGGCTGGAAAGTCTTTCTTGTCTATGTCTATTCTGGCAGAGGTTGCTCAGAAAAAGGCGTTTTCAAAATACCGATTGATTTATGATGACGTGGAATCCGCTTTGTTCTTTGATATCCCCAAGTTATTTGGAAAGACTTTGGCTAAGCGTATTGAGGGGCCGGGTGGAAATGTAGGGGAAGCTTGCTCTAATTTCATTGAGGATTTTTACTACAATTTGGATGATTGTTTAAATGGGGATCAACCTTTTATCTATGTTTTAGATAGTATGGACGGGTTAACTTCCTATTCTGAATTGGATAAGTTTGATAAAAGGAAAAAAGCACATAGGAAAGGGAAAGAGGCTCCGGGAATTATGACGGATGGAAAAGCTAAGGTGAATTCTTCAAACCTTCGTCAAGCCGTTCGTAGGCTTCGAGACACTAAGTCATTATTGGTTATTGTTTCTCAGACTAGAGATAATATTGGAATGGGATTTTCTCCAAAAACTCACAGCGGTGGGAATGCTTTAACCTTTTATGCAAGCCATAAAATGTGGCTTGCGGTAAAGGGAAAGATAAAGAAAACAGTAAAGAAAAAACCACGAACTTTAGGGATTGATGTAAGAATAAGAGTAACCAAAAATCGGATTACAGGTAGACAGATGGAAGTCTCATTTCCCATTTATTATTCATATGGGATTGATGATATAGCTTCGTGTTGCTTGTTTTTGCAAGAAGAAGAATTTTCTGTAAAAAAGGAACTTGAATACAAGGATAAGATTTCCAGAATGCCGAAATGGGTAGAGGAAAATCAGATGGAAGAGAAAATAAGATCTTCCTGTCAAAAAGTTTGGGATGAGATTCGAGAAGCTACAAAAATGAAAAGGAAACCACGTTATGAATGATGAAACATTGTATAAATGTAATGAAATAATGCAAGAGATTTTTAAAATGTTGATTATTCTTCCTAAAAAGGAAAGGGAGCACATAATTAAGAATCTTTGTGTCCTTTTTAGAAATTAATTATGATCATGAGTAAGAAACTGATTTTACTTGATTGTGGATTTCTAACAGCTCAGTCAAGAGCCACACTGAGTTCCCTTTCTACAGAGGATATGTGTACGGGTATCATTTTTGGTTTTTTGGGGAGGTTGCTTTTCTTCCATAAAATTATGGAACCTTGCCAGTTTGTTTTTCTTTGGGATTCAAAACATTCACATCGGAAAAAAGCGTATCCAGAATACAAAGCGAATCGAAGGAGGGATCTTTCTAAAGAACAAAAACAAGAGGAAAAAAATTATCGTGATCAAGTTTTGCTTCTACGTAGAAAAATCATACCCTTTTTAGGATTTGCAAACACTTTCATTCAAAAAGGATTAGAAGCGGATGATTTAATAGCGCAAGCAATTCAGCAAACCAAAATTGAAGCAAATGAATGCGTGATTGTCTCTATGGATTCGGATTTATACCAGTTGTTTTCAGATCGTGTTTCTATGTTTCGGCCTGGTGGACGGATGTGGTATTCAGAAAAGGATTTTGAAAGGGACAAGGGGATTTCTCCAAAGGACTGGTGGAGGGTAAAAGCAATCGCCGGGTGTGTTTCAGATAATGTAAAGGGCGTTCCTTTGGTGGGGGAGGTTTCCGCTATAAAATACATCTTGAAACAATTGAACAAGGATCAAGCAAAATACAAAGCCATAAGAAAAAATTTAGACATCATAATGAGAAATGAAGAGCTGGTAAGACTTCCACATAAGGAAACAAGCGGATTAGTTTTAGGTGAAGATAGACTTTCTTATAAAGCATTTGAAAGAGTTTGTAAAAAGTATGAGTTTGATTCGTTTTTAGAAGGAGCAAGGGGAACGGAATGGAAATCCTTTTTTGGTGCTGGCAAAAGTGAAATAAGGAGAAGGTTGAATGGCTAAGAATTCCAAGGCTAAAGGTTCAGCATTCGAGCGTGAAATTTGCAAGAAGTTGAATAAGTGGTGGGCACCGGGTGTAGCAGATCAAGTTTTTTGGAGGTCTGCTTCCTCTGGTGGAAGAGCTACGGTTTCTGGAAACGTGGATCAATATGGAGACATATGTGCTATCCATCCTTTAGGATTTGATTTTACAAAGAAGGTAATAATCGAAGCTAAAAAAGGTTATGGAACTTGGAGTCCTTTTGATTGTATCGACGGATTAAGCGGGGTTTGGGATAAGTTCATAACTCAGGTTGAACGGGATAAAGCAGCTTCTAATAGACCTTATTTTTGGCTGATATTTCAAAGACCAAGGCGCAAGCCGGTTTTGGTTACATCTGTATCTTTTTATAAGAAATATTATTCAGAGAAATTTCAGAAAGCAAAGACTAAGTGTATTATTAGATCACAAGGAAGAAGGTTAGTAGCTATGACATTCGATGATTTTTTAAGCACTTGTCCATCAAGAAATATGAGGGACTAAGGAGAATATAAAATGCGTAAGATAAGTTCACTTTCAATTATTACTGTTTTCTTGTGTGTATTTGTTTCTTTTCTTATTATTTTATCTGGTAGTCATCTTAGTTGGGCTGTAGGTATTGTTATTATGCTTTGGGTTTTTTGTGGCTATGGGGCTTTGGTTTACACTTTTTATATTATGTATGCTAGTGTAGGAAGAAGAAAAAGTGAAGAAGAACTAATCACTTTTGCTTGTTTTGCAACTTTAGTTTTGGGATTGATTATGTTTCTTACATACAAAGTGTTGAGTCCATGATTACTCGATTGGCTTTATCAGGATTTCAAAATCATAAGAAAACCAACATAAGATTAGATCCTATTACTGTTTTTAAGGGGAAATCCGATCAAGGAAAATCAGCGATAATCCGGGCTTTGTATTGGCTGATTTTCAATAAGCCTAATGGCGTTTCAGATTGGATTTATGAAGGCAAGAAACGAATGAGGGTAAGGATCAAAACGAGTGAAGGGGATATAATAGAAAGAAATCGCTCGAAATCTGATGCCGGCATTTACAAGTTGAATGAAGAAGAATTTCATGCTATGGGTTTTTCAGTTCCTTCCCCGATAGCTGATATATTGAATATTGAATCTCTAAATTTCTCTACTCAGTTTGACGGCCCTTTTTTGTTGAACTTATCCAGGCCGGAAGCTTCCCGGTATTTATCAAACTTGGTTGGATTAGAGCAGATGGATTTGGTGATGGGGAAGGTGAATCAGTGGAAACGATTCACAGCAAAAGAAATCGAAATCCATGAAAAACTTCGATTGAAGGTTCAAGAAGATTTAGAAGAGTTAAAATCTTTACCAAAGGCCTTGAAACAATTTCAAAAAATAGAAAAGGAGGTATCAAGTTATGAAAAGTTGGAAAAGGATATTGAGGAGCTTGAAAATTCTCTTTCAAGCCATGATCAATTACATCATAGTTTTGATCCGTTACAAATGGTTGAACCGGCCATTCAAACCGTAAATGAACTGGAAAGTGATTTTTGGAAAGTTGAAAGTTTCAAAGAAGAAAATATCATGTTGTTTTCTTGGGTTACGGCATTGAAACGGATTAAGGAGACGTACAAGGGATTAAAACAGGTGGTAAGTGCTCGAAAACAGCTCGTAACGTTAGATTCAAGCTCACATAACATATTATCACTAGAAAAAGGAGTTCATTCGTTACAGGGGATTGTAGAGAGGTTTTCAAAAGTTGAGAATCCGATTCCTTTCCTTAAAAAAGAGATAAAAGTGTTACAAGAAAAATGGAAGGAGTCCACAAAAGGATTCTGTCCTACTTGCGGTAAACGTATAATTGAGAAAGGGATTTAAGTTATGAGTAAAAGAAAACCGATTGGATTGTTTGTTTCAGATTTGCATTTGTCATCTAAAAGACCCTCATGCCGGGTGGATGATTGGATAAGAGTGCAGGAAGATTTACTATACAGAATTTCTGGTATAGCTGCAAAATATCAGGTTCCTATTTTTGCTTGTGGAGACATATTTGACAAGCCAAAAGAAGATCCTGTAATTGAGGCTTTGGCTATTAGGTGGATGAAAAAAAATAAATGGTATGGGATTCCTGGACAGCATGATTTGCCGGGGCATTCATTAAGTCGGATAGGAGAGTCTTCTTTTGGGGTTTTAATGGAAGCTGGAGTTTTACAATATGTGGAAGGCACAGGGCATGTAGATGATTTTTTAATCACTGGATTCCCTTATGGAATACATGCTACTTGTGCTGTTGATTCAAATAAATTAAAGGTTGCCATAGCTCATGAAATGGTGTGGAGAAAGCAACCGTTTCCAGGCGCTCCAGAAAAAGGGAATGTGAAAAAGCTTGTAAAGCGGTATCCGGGATTTGATGTTTTAGTTTTTGGGGATAATCACAAAGGATTTTCTACAAGAGTAAAAGGCGTTTCCATTTTGAATTGTGGAACAGCTTTGCAAAGGACTGTAGTAGAACATGACTATTTTACGCAATGCTTTCTTCTTTATAGTGATGGTTCTCATAAAAGTATTCCATATATTCTTCAGTCTTCTTGGAGAACAGTGGATTTGGATTTGGCTAAGAGGGAAAAAGCTCTTGATGATCGTATACGGGCTTTTGTAAAAACCATTCAAGGTGATAAGGAAGTTTCTTTGTCCTTCATTGACAACTTAAAAGAGTATCTGGAAAGTTCAGAGGTTTCCGATTCTGTAAAAGAAGTTATTTGGAAAGCTATGGAGGAAGTTGAAAGCAATGGATGAAAAGTTAGCTAAGTTAAAAAAGAAAATCGAAGCAAAGGAAAAAGAGAAGATAGAACTTGAAGGGAGAATGTCTCAAATTCTATCGGATCTTAAAGCTAAGTTTGATATTGAAACGATAGAAGATGCGAAGTCTTTATTGAAAGAAAAACAAGAGGAACACAAAAGCAAAAGTAGAAAGCTTCAGAAAAGAATTGAGGATTTTGAAGAAGAGTTTGCAGATTTACTTTAAGGATTTTTGAAAATGTCCTTTGATTTTCAGACACGAAAAATAAAAGAGAAATTGTTGGTAGAGGCTGCCCGATTTGAAAGTTTAGAAGAACAAAGAAAAAAATTGGAAAAAGAAATTATAGATTTAAGGGTTCAAAATGTAAATCAGGAAACGGCTCAGGGAATCCTACAAGAAATAGTTCAAGTTACTCAGGAACAGATCACGATTCATTTGAATGAATTGGTTTCCTCTTGTTTATCCTCGATTTTTAATGAGCCTTACATTTTCAAAATGTCCTATGTTCAAAAAAGGGGAAAGACAGAAGTAGAATATGAATTGCAAAGGGGGAATTTAATTTGTGATGATCCATTACATTCAGTTGGTGGAGGGGTGATTGATGTGATTTCATTTGCTTTGAGAATAGCAGCTCTTTTGATTTCTGTAAAGCATCCAAGAAAAGTTTTGTTTTTGGATGAACCGTTTCGGTTTTTGTCGAAAGAATATCAATCGGCTTGTGGTTTATTAATGGAAGAGTTATCAGCTCGATTGGGGATTCAGTTTGTAATAATTACACATGAAGAATCTTTGGTGGAGTATGTGAAAAGTTTAACTTACCTGGTTGAGAATGGAAAAGTGGAAAAGGAGAATTGAAAATGAATATCTGGGGAAAATCCAATAGAATAAGTGTAAGAAGAAATCATATTCCTTGGATGAATGCAGGAGCGGAAACTTCGGTTGCAGAAGTTTTTGCTTTTATAAAGGAAGTGCTACCGGAAGTGGATTTTGTTGAATTTGTTGAAAGAGATTATTTGGATTCCTATTATTTAAGTAATAAGTCCGGTTCGATTCGGATGGTAATCCAGAAGGAACATCAATTAAAAAATAGTAAGCGCAAAAAGATTCTTAACATGACTTAGTCCCATCTTGATTAAAAAGAGGAAAAGGAGGATTGAAAATGAAAAGTACATTATGGAAAACTCCTATTACGGTATCAGTGAATAAAAGCCCTTGGATGAAGGCAAGAGTGGGGATTACTATTCCTGAGATTCTTGAATTTTTCTACGAGACGTTTCCAGAACTGAAGGCAAAGAATGCAAAGGGCGCTAAGATGTGGAGTGGGGATGGGTTCGTTGAGTACATTTTAGAAAGTAGATTGGAAACCATTCGGGTTTTAATCAGGCAGGAGAATCCTAAAAGAAAGCATAAAGGAAAGAAAAAGACTGTATACATGACTTAATCTTATTTTAGTTAAAAAAGCACATAAAATGCTCTGAGAATGGTAATTCTTAGAGCTTTTCTTTATCATTCTATACTATATTTATATAATCAAAAACAAGGATAGTCAATGTTTACAAGGGTATTATGAGTCAAATTTAGTTGAAAATAAAAGTAAAATAAAGCTTTACTTTTGGAAACAAACCCTTTATAATGTAGTTACATTTGAAGCAAACAAGGAGCGAAACAATGAACATTTATTTCAAAGAAAATAGCGACTTAGGCGATTGCGATTGCTGCAACGATGAAGAAACGACAGTATGTGATCATAACGGCGAGACGCTTTGCCGCCGATGCCTGACAACTACCATTATTAATGAGACAGTCGATGAGATAAGGGAAGCCGCCGAGGAAATGGATTACAGCGTAAGAGAGCATCAAGCCGGGACAGGCACCATTTATATGACCTGCCAAATTTACGACGATGATAACGAGGATGAAGTCATCGAGGTGACGGTGAGGGTTGCCAACCATTCTGAATGCTACGTGCCGGACGATGGCGAACGGAAGTTGCTTGTAAGCCCCGATGAATTGACAGCCGCGCAAGCAATTGAGCGGTTACGCAAACCTAAAAATATTGAACGTTACTAAGACTCCTTCGCCGAGGGTGTCAAGCGAAACGCAAAGACAAAAGGAAAAGGAGATCGAGATATGAAAATTGAGCGGCTTAAGACTACTGGGGATAAGTGAAGTTGTTTTTGTAGCCAGTTGAAAATTCACAAAAGCAGACTCAAACGTATAATTAAAAGAAGGGAGACAAGAAAATGGCAAGGGTAACAAAACGAGAGAAATTGATTTGGATTTTGACTAATCTTTATGGATGGGAAGTAACGGATAAGGGTAGAATCCGAAAGGATACAATTGTTTTACAGAATCCAAAGTTTGAGTATAAAGCATTCCTTGGGAGAAACGGGGGATTTAGAAGGGGGAAAACCAAGTCATCCTCCTACGGGGTGGATGAAAGTATTGTTAGAAGGTACATTAAGCAGTATGAAGAAAAACATCAAACAAAAGAAGGATAAGAAAAATGGCAGTCAAAGTTTCAGAAGAAGTTTTTGAGGGGTTGGAAGCTGCACGGGACATAGGAAGATTTAATATGTTTGCGTTTCTTCATGTGCATGATTTTGTGAAAAGTATGGGATTTAAAGAAACCGCAAAATGGATGGTAGAAAATTCTAGTTTGTATATTGAGGGTGTTTGGGAAGGATTTACCACTTAAAACGTCCAGGAACAGTCCAATTTTGCTTTCTAAGGCAAAAACAAGGGTTTGATCATATATAATCATTAAGAACTGAAAAAAAGCGTTACAAACGATTTTAAGGAGAATGTGAAATGATAGTAGGAAGAGGAGTTGGTTGGTCTATTTTGTTAAGTTTGGTTCTTTTAGTGGGATGTGTTTTTCTAGTTGTAGGTATTAGTTTGAGAATGGGGGGAGGTGCGGATGTTGTAAAGCTCAAAGAACAGTTATTGAAACTAGGCGTTGGTTTAGGAACATCCGAAGAGGGTGAGGAAGATGAACGTATATTGTTTACGCTTGATAGCTATGGGGTGTTAGCAGACCCCGAAAAGGTGTATAAACAGTTGTCAGATCTAGGCGTAGACATGAACATGCTCGAAGTCGGCGAGGGCGAGAGTGGCGATCCAGTAGCAGGTTATTATGATGACTCTGGCAAGCTAGTCAATGCTGTGCTGACAATCGAGCGTAATGCTACAGAGGACTATAGCGGCCCTTACGATGTGTTTGTGGTAGATGGATGTGTAGTACTTCAACCGAAGGAGAGTGGAGATTCGTGGAATGATACTGGTAAAATAGTTACAGGCGAAGGCGAAGAAGTCGAAGGTGAGGGCACAGGCATTGACGAAGGTACTTACACGGATCAATCTCTCCACTCTACAGAGTTTTCTGGTGACTATCCTATCTGTGGGACTTATGTAATATCAGGTGGTGATAGTGAAAGCAACACATCTACGGGTGTGGCATACAGCCACACGGATGAAACCCTCCACTCAACAGAAATTCCAGTTGAATCAGGGGTATCAGTAAAGCCGGGGATGACATACATGGTCGAAGTGCGGATGATTGACGATGCTTAGCCTAATCCTGATAGTCGCCCAATTCGTGTCCCTCGATTGCATTATCGTAAACGCAAGTGCCTACACGGCCTGCAAAGAAGAATGCGATGCAAGCCCGGACACAACGGCTGGCATGACCACGCCTACACCAGGGCGGACGTTAGGCATATCACGCGACTTGTGGCACCTACGCGGTAAGCTGGTGTATGTGCAAGGCGTAGGGCTTCGGCGGGTCGAGGATAAAATGGCTGAACGATTCCAGCAATCGATTGACGTGCTGTTTGCGAGCAAGCCGGAAGCTATGGAATATGGCAGGAAGGATGTGAAGCTGTGGGTTTTGAAACGAAAGGAAACGAAACGACATGACTAAGAAAGAACTCAAACAAGTAGAGGCTATGGTTAGGTGTTTAGGGAAGCGGGGGCGTGGCTGTCCACGAGACCTCAACACACCATTCGGCCTTGATTGCGAGAATGTATGTGGCCTCGATGGACGACACGCGGACGATAGCTGTTGGAAGTGCTGGATGAACTGCTTTGGATTTGGCACAGGCAAGGAAACGCAAGGCGGTGCGGTTGTTGTGCTTGGCCGGCAAGGGCTATGCGGCACAGTTCACGCCTGAACTTGAAACGAAAGGGAAAACATGAAACATGAATGGATCTATGAGATTGGTGTTTATAAGACAGTTGTGGGAAACACAATAGCAATTGCTTGCGAGGGCGGTGAGGGAAACTATTGGTTATCGTGGGCTACAAGCAGCAGGGGTGGGAAAGAAATTTGCTTAGAGCTTTTTCAAGCATCCAAGACAGAATGCAAGGCCAAGCGTCTTGCAATCGAGCTGGCTAAGCAGGTAGAAATTATACGTAAGCAAATTAAGTGGCCTAAATGAAATGAGTTTTAAAATAGAAGTAAAGTAAAACAAAAACAAAAGGAGAATGAGAGATGGGAATCGGGACACGCAGAGAAATTGGGAAAAACTACATACGAATAAAGGATGTTATAAAAGGCATCGACACCATGCTTGTGCGAGAAAGCTTGCAGGCCGGTAAAATCATCGCCTTAGAGAAAAGGATAACCGGGCTTGAGGATGTGCGTGGCGCATGGCCGTGGAACAAGGAAAAAGTCCCAAAGCCCGTAAATTTGAAGAATAACATAGTAACACTTCTTGTTTCAGATATTAATAAAGATTCAAATATGGAAAATGTCATACATGAATTATCTGAAAACATTTATTCTTTGGCAGTCTTGTATTTTGAAGGTGTGGAAGGCGCAAACAAAGCATTTGGAAATGGACACCATGCAGCACAGTCATTAGCAGAACACGCCAAGAAAATGTTACAGGATCGAGTAAAACAAATGGAGGATATTAAAAAATAACATGAATGAATTAGAAAAAGTGAATGAATTATTGGAACTTTGTAAAGATTCTGGTGTGATATTACATCTTCTTTTGATAACCAATCATATTTCAGTAGAGGATATTAGAACACTTTCTCATCCAATTCTTTATGCTAAGGAAAAATTGGAGAAAGAAAAAGATATTATTGAAAAAAAGACAATAGGCGAAATCCAAAAGAAATTTAAGTAAACAAAAAGGAGAACGTAATGGAGAACGTAATGGAAATTAAAAACGCCCTTGACTTGGATGATTTCAGGCAGCACACATGCGAGGAATGTAGATGGCGCGAAAGAATTCTTATATGGGATAAGTACAATAATAAATACAGCAATAAGCCTGCTTGCAGGTTGAAGGGCCATCTATTAGCGGGAGAGCAACCAAGTCGTGCTTGCCCGGATTTTGTATGGACTGAAAAGGACATGGATTATTAAGCATGAAAGGAAAATGACAAGTAAACACACAGGGGAATAAGTAAAAGAAAAGCTTCTTACACAAAGTGTAAGGTGAGATTGTAAAGTAAGCCAACGGCCATGGAATATGGCAGGAAGTCAACTAAATTATGGGTTTTAAAATGAAACAAAAGGAGAATGGAAAATGAGTGAGAAGAAAGAAGAATATTTCGAGATGCCGTTACGTGTTTTGGTGGTTGACCAAGATTCAGACCTTGAGAATGTGGCCCGCGTCTTGTCGAATAACATCTATATGCTGTCTGTCAAGTATTTCGAGAAGGCGGAAACCGCTGGCTTGATAAGCGGCAACGGTCACCACATGGCACAGGAATTAGGGACACATGCGAAGAAAATGTTACTGGATAGAGTAAAACAAATGAAGGATATTAAAAAATAACATGAATGAGGAAGAAAAACAGGCACAAAGAGAATTGGATTTGGGAATTCGACATCCATTTGATGAAGGGAAAATATATTATAAAGACTGGGCATATGAAGCAGCTTGTGGAATAATGTGTAATTTACAAGATCGAAGAGGCATTAAAAATGGATTCCAACAGTTGGATTTAGATATTCGATGTGAAATTATAGAATCTATGGTTGCTATTATCAGAAAAGCAAAAAGGGGAAGAACAAAAAGTGAAAAGGATAATACGTTTTTTCCACGTTGGATAGAAAATGGAAAAGGATTGGAAGGAACTCAAGAAAGGAAATTGCCCGAAGATTTTCTTAAAAATGTAAGAATTGATGCAAGAGCTATTAAAGAAGTAGAACCAGGTAAATTTAAAATAGGAAAATTTCTGATAGGTACGGGGAAAAGATTGAAACACATAAGAAATTTAGGTAAACACACAGGGGAATAAGTAAAAGAAAAGCTTCTTACACAAAGTGTAAGGTGAGATTGTAAAGTAAGAGGATTTTTGTTGTATATAGAAATTTCTTTACAATTTTTGTTGTATAGGATAAAATTGAATAGAAAAATTAATAATAGAAGGAGGAAAAGGAAAAATGAGGTGGAAAGTTTACGATCCAAATTTAAGGGATAGGTTGGGAGAAAAAAGAGTAGTAAGAAAATTTCTTTGGCTTCCAAGATTTTATAAAGGTAAATTTGCTTGGTTGGAGTATGCAAATATAATAGAGAGAGTTTGTTCTTTTTATGATGTCAGGCCGGGTGTAGGAGATATTCTTAGATGGGAAGAGATGGGATTTTCAAAAGAAAAAGACCTAACAGAAATAAAAGTACAAGAATGGGATAGTAAATTAAAGGAAACAAACCAATAAAGGAATGAAATCATGGCTACAGAAGAAAGTACAGAGATAGAATTGAAACTTACTCAGGAGGATAAGATAGCAGCTTTAACCAAAGAAGTTGAAGAGTTGAAAAAGGGAATGGGGATGTTGGCAAAAAATATGGCCATTCAGGACAATACACAAGAAAAGGTAAATGGGGTTCTGGAAAGTATATTGCAATGGATAAGGGAGCATGAGGAACAGAAAAAACTCCTTGTAGAAAGAAATGAACTAAAAGTTCTTGTGCAATGAAAAATAAAGAGAGATTTACTTGCAAAGAGTGTCGGTATTTTGGATGGATGGAAGTTGAATTTTGTGATTGGTGGTTGGAAAAGAGAGAAGGGAAAGAAGATGAAGAGTTTAAAGATCCAAGAGTACAAACGTAAACCGCAAATTGTACATGCCATGAAACTTGAAAAGAAGACGTGGCAAACCATGTGTAAATTTATCAATCTGAATTCGATGAACCCAAATGGCCCAAAAGGGGTTTATGTTAAGGATGGAAAACAAATTGTAAAATGGGAGCCGGGAGCAGAGTTGATTCTTTTGCTTCCTGATGGTAAGAGTTATCGGAAGGTTCGTGAAGGAGAATGGGTTGTGCGTGATTGGGGAAACATATCTAAATATACACAAGAAGATTTTGATGCGATGTTTGAAATAGTATTGGAATGAATATCAAGTGTTAAAAATAGGAGATTAGAAAGATGGATGAAAGGATTCAGTTGCTTTGGAAGAATTGGGATAAAATCCGTAAATTGGCTTTGACAGGCATGTTGACAGATGGTAAGCCCCAGCTTTGTTATCTAGATGAAGATAATAATCCTTGCAAGACTCGCCCCCGATCCGAGAAGCTTGGCTTATTGATTCCTACGGACGACGGGATTGAAACGGCTGTTGAGGGCGATTGGATTACTAAGAACGATCTTGGTGAGATTATCATTTGTAAATGAAAATAAGAAAATTAGAATGAAACACTTCACAATTGAAAGTGTGATAGTATGTAAGCAGAGAAACTTTGGAAAGGAAAAAGCAAATGAAGCAATTCACGATAGAGCACAAAGAAATGTGTATTGAGTTTCTAATCTATGCTAAGAAAAGGGACATGATTAAAGGGGCATTGGCAAAATACAAACACGTAATAGAAAAACCGTGCTGTGAGGTTTTTCCATTTAAGGCAAAGCCCCGGATTGCATTTTCTTCTAAAATTTATTTGGAAGAGAAAACACTTCATGCAGGAATGATATCTAAATTGATTTGGGAAGCTATTCACTACGCTACTTACAAAGTTGGAATCAGAATGTCCGATGTAATAAGTGAAGAGATCGGTGATTACTTGGACGAATTCAATTGTCAATTTTGGGTAGAGTATTATAAGGATGAAAAAGATGAAGATGACTGAGAGTATGGCAAGGTTTATAGGATTACAAACTGGAAGTTGTCCTTTGGATCTTTTAGAGTATTTAGAAATTGATTGTGGGGAATTGTGTGGAACAGAAGGACGATCTACTGAGGACGATTGTTATCAGTGTTGGTTAGATTTTTTTATAGCAAAGGAGAAGCAAGAAAATGAAGATGAATGAGAGTGCGGCAAGATTTATGGAAAAGCAAGAAAATGGAACTTAAAGAACTTATGAAAAACATAAATCCCCTTTTCTTTATGGCATTATCTGAAATGGATGTTGCATGGATTAAAGTGGCCAAAGTAGCGCAGGCACAAAAAGCAAAAGAGAAACTTATTAAGGAGGTTATGGAAAATGGCTGGTAAGGATACATTGACATGATTCGATATCTGCAATGGATGCTGCTATGGATTAAAGTAGCTAGAGCAATACGCGTTCAACGAGAAGCAGCCCAACAAAAAGCACTTGAAATAATACGCGCACAGTTAGAGGAGCCTCTGACATGATTCGATTCTGGACTGTACTTCAAAATCCTATGTTTCGTGCAGTTTTAATCGAAGACGGTAAAGAAGTAACAGGAATACCAGACCACGCTCCACACACTCCGGCTCGTTGGGTAGCCCAAATCGGCGAATACAATGGTAAACTCATAATGGCTTTAGTGAGTTCCTTCCAAATTTGGGAAAAAGATGCAAGCTGTTGTTTATGGCATTCATATCATCGGTTATGTTTCAGTGTCCACAGCATCGTTCAATATGGTGAGGATCTTCTTGTATGTGCAAGTGGACACGATTTATTTTTCCTAATGGATGCTCAAGGAAATGTAAAATGGGAATGGTGGGGACATAAAAATGGGATAGGTGGATACCCGAAACATCTTGATGATCCTAATTGGGAAGTTCATCACAATGCTGGATATGATAAAGCAATCGTGGACGGTGCTCATTTCAATTCGATATGGCTTGATCCTGAACAACCAGGTACCTTTCTTACCAGTGCATTGAAAAAACGTAAGATTATACGCATTGAAATTGGCAAGCAGGGTTATGAACACGTAGCCGATGCTCATGAAGGCGTCCACAGTCCAGTATTTTATGATGGGCAACTTATTTACGGTACCAACAAAGGATTGGTTGTAGACGGCGTACGCAAGCTACCAGAGCATTTGTGGGTGAAGTATGTAGCACGAACTCCGCAAGGATGGGTTTTCACTTCTGAAACTGCTGTAGTGTTTACAGACTTCGATTGGAAGGTAACACACGAATTCCCACTTCCACGCCCGTTTCAAGTAGCTTATTTGGAAATGACATAATAGGAGTTATAGAAAATGGCTGATAAGGTAAAGAAGAAGAAAAAGAAAAGGCGAAGCGCATCTGCTACGGCATGGAGATCGCGCCTGAGTATGTGGCGGTCATACTGCAACGCATGACAGATATGGGGCTTGAACCGAAACTTACACAGAAAATACATGGAATCAAATCAAATGTTAAAAGAAAAAGAAAAACTAAAAAAGCGTAGGGTTAAGTTTGCTCCTTATCACGTAGCCTTAATTCGTAAGATGATAGGGAAAGGATATACAGACGGCTCTGTAGCACGCCATATTGGAATCTCAGCATCTTTATTTTGGCGATGGAAGAAAGAACGTCCAGCAGTCACAAAGGCGTATGAAGAGGGAAAGAAAGCTGCAAACGAACTTGTAGAAAATGCCCTATTCAGACGGGCTGTAGGATATAAGGTTAAGGAGAAAAAGGTAGAAACAAATAGCGCCGGCCATACAAAAGTTACCATGCAAGAAAAGCAAATGTCTCCAAGTGTAGGAGCCGGAATTTTTTGGTTGTGCAATCGTTTGCCGGATAGGTGGAAGCAGATGAAGGAAATAGCAGTAGGTGGAACAGGCGTTCCAATTCCAGTCAATTTAGATAAAGAGATTGACCTCTCTGGTTTTACAGATGAAGAATTGAAAGCCTACCAAAATTTGTTAGATAAAGTTGTAAAGAAAGAAATACCCTCTGGATTTGATAAAAAGGATTTGGATGGAAAGTAGTGTATTAGAAAGAGTTACACCCGAACAAATGCACACTCGAATACGGTGTGAACAATCCCGCCGTGATATTTTGGAGTTTGCTCAATATGTAAATCCAAGTTATCAGGTGGGATTCCCTCATTTAGAGATAGCAGAAAAACTACGTAGAATAGAATCAGGGGATTTACGTAGACTCATGGTAATGATGCCGCCAAGGCACGGTAAATCCCTTTTAATCTCTCAAATCTTTCCATGTTGGATGTTAGGCCGTCATCCTTTATTGGAAATCGTGCAATCAGGATATGCAGCCCCAATTACTTTAGAACACAGTAGAAAAGCAAGGGATATTTTCATTCATAAAGAGTGCCGGAATGTTTTTCCTGGTGCTACACATGTTCCGGGTAGAGAGGCACAAAAGCAAATAAGACCAGAACGTCAAGCTGCTCATGAATGGGGAACTGTTCAAGGTGGAAGATATTTAGCGGTTGGAGTCGATGGGGGTTTAACAGGACGCGGAGCAGATATTGCAATTATCGATGATCCTGTTAAGAATCGAAAGGATGCAGAGTCAAGCACGGTGCGTCAAGGTGTTTATGATTGGTATAAATCCACTTTATACACCAGGCTTTCTCCAAAGGGAGTAATTATTCTTGTAATGACTCGCTGGCATCCTGAAGATCTTGCCGGGGTTTTATTGGAAGAGGCTAAACAGGAAGGGGAGAAATGGGAAGTCATAAAATTCCCAGCTATCAATGAAAATGGAGAACCACTATGGCCGGAGCGTTGGGGTTTAGAAGCATTAGAACGTATTCGTAGGGCTTTAGGTACTTTTGAATGGGATGCTTTGTATCAGCAAGAACCAGCGGTAAGGGGAGGGAACTTATTTTCCAATGTGGATCAAATTTGGGTACATGAATCGGAAAAAGATTTTCCAAATATTGAATATGCAAGGGGATGGGATTTAGCTTCATCTGAAAAGGAAAGAACTTCTTCTGACCCAGATTATACAGTAGGAGTAAAAGCAGGGGTTGCTCATAAGGCTGAAAAAATTCCTGAGTTATGGGTTAAGGATTGTGTATACGGAAGGTGGGAAGCCCCAAAACGGAATCAAGTTATTCTTACCACAGCTATTCAGGATGGAAAAGATGTAAGGGTAGGAGTGGAAGTTGTAGCTGGTTACAAGGATGCTTATACAACCGTGAAAAAGGCTTTAAAAGGAGTAAGGGCTGTAAAGAAAATCACAGTTGCAAAAGATAAAGTGGTAAACAGTGCATGTTTAGAGCCGATGTTTGAAGCGCGAACTGTTCATATTTTAAAGGCTCCTTGGAATGATTTTTGGTTAAGGCACTTTATGGAATTTCCAAAAGGGGCACATGATGATGCAGTGGATGGAACTTTGGTTGCATACAATACCTTGCAATTCACTCAGACAAATGTAGATCAATATTCGCAAATAAGACAGATGCTTGGAGTTTAAGAAAAGGAGAATAGTCATGACAGAAAATGTAGTTTTAGAAACAGGCTTAGAATTTGATGTAGGGCAATTAGATGATTTATGGGAAATGGAGAGTAAAACACGAAAGTATATTGTAAAAAGGTATAACTATTTTTCTGGAAATCACACTACGATTACAACCCGTGATGAAAAGTTTAGTGATGGGACTAAAAAATCTAATGTAGTCACAAACTGGATTGAAGAAATTATAGAAACATTCGTAGGCTCCTTTTCTGAATCTCAAATTACAAAGGCAGATGAAGTTCCGTCCAGTGTTAAAGAGTTAGGATTGGATGAAATTCAAACTATAGAACGCGATAGGGATAATAACTTAGGGGTAGAATCTTATCGTGAAGTTGCAAAGTATCAGCATTTGAATACTTTGGATACAGAACTTCGTAGGGATGCACTGCTTTATGGATACGCTGTTGAACTTCATTCTTATAATGCAGAAGAAAAGAAAATAAACGCCGTTCGTTACGAGCCGGATGAATGGGTTTTTGTAAAGGACACAGAAAACAAAGTTTTAATAGCCATGCGGAGAGTGGTATTAGAAAAAGGAACTATATTTCAAAATGAAATGCTGGAAGACGAAACTGAAATCATGACAGTTTACACTTCCAATATGATTTACACGTATTATCGAAAAGTTGACAATCGGAATGCTACAGAGATTCAAGAGAAGAAAAACGAAGAGGATTATCATTGGAAAGATTTAGACAATCCACAGGAACATTACTATGGACAGATTCCAGTTATCCAATGGCAAGTAAAACCTGGATTCACCTCTATTATCTCGGATGCTTTGATGTCACAAAATGATGAATATAACGAAGTGGATTCAGCCAATGGCGATTCGGTAAAGCGGGATGTGGATTCCCTCTTGAAAATCATAGGTTTCGATGCAGAGGATGTGAAAAGCCACGAAGACACAATTCGACAAAAAAGGATCTTAGCATTACCGGAAGATGCAAACGCGGAATACCTCACCAGGACTTTTGATACAGAGTGGATAAATGCAAGGCTGGAAAGAACCAGAAACCACATTCATTCAATGGCAAGAATCCCAGATGTCCAGAAAATTATCGGAGTAACAGGAAGCGCCTCCGGTATCGCTCTGAAGCTTATGTATACGCCGATGGAAAATGCAGCGTCGGAATATATCAAGTGGATAAAACACGGCATAGAGAAGCGTGTAGAGCTTTTAAACGCCATGTGGTCAAAGTTTGGGGGAACTACTCTTGAGGATTATACAATCACGATTCAATTTCTAATGCCTGTAAATAAAATAGAGGAATGGCAATCGATAGGAAGCCTTGTAGGTGAGGTTTCTCATTTAACCCGTTTGGAATTACTTTCAGACATTTCAGATCCTACAAAAGAAATGGATGCTGTGATTAAGGAACGCGATGAAATGGGGTTAAGAGCAGGGATGGAAGAACCGGCCACTGAAGAGGGTATTCAACAACGTTCCGATGCTGAATTTGTTTTGGCGGCAAAAGAAGGATCCAATTTAGAGCCTCAAATAGGTGAATTGATTCAAACTCTATCAGATGCTGTAACAGATTACATAATGCAATCAGGGGCCATTGATAGAATCTTGAAAACAAGGAAAAAAGAAACTGAGAAAGGAACCAAGTAAAAATGAAAAGATGTTTTGTTACCTTTGAGAAATTTCAAGTGGAGTTTCGTGTTTACAAAACAGTAAAGGGAATGAGACGGTGCAAAGATTTTTTAGGAAATGTAGACAGAAAAAAATTGATTGGATGTTGTAATTCTTTTGAAACAAAAGCTATTATTTATTTAAATGAAGAAAAAAGAGGAGTGGGAATAGTAGCACATGAGATTTTTCATGCTGTTCATAGACTTATGATGTATAGAAAACGGAATGTTGATTTTGAAGAGTGTGCTGAATTTATGGAAGCTCTTACGAGGCATTTTTGGGCTTGGTGGTGGGATTGTAAAGATAAGGGATATTGGAAAGAAGATTTAGGAGTTTAAATTATGGCTACCGAAAAAGAAATCCAAGATGTAGTAGATGCCGCTGCAATTCCTCCTATTTCTGAGGCTGAAATAAAGGGAATGCTCCTTGCAACTGGCTTAGCTGAATTGACGGAAGATACAGAACTTTTAAAGTATCTAAAAGATACCGTGAATGGGACAATGGAGGAAATGTCTCCTGCTTTTTATAGTGCTGTGAAAGACCAACTCTCTTTAGACGCTTCAGACCTTACCTTGAACGCTGCAAGAAATATAGCAGAATCCAGGGCTGAATTATTTGCTTCCAATATGACTAAAACAGAATTGAAGAAAATGGGAGAGGCAATAGCAAAAGGTTTAGAAGAAGGAAAACACCCGTTTGACGTTGCCAAGTCTTTAGATTCAGTACGAGGTTTGGATTCAGTAAGAGCAAAACAACTTGATAAATACCAAGAATATCTTGCAGGTCTTGATATTTCGGATGCTGAATATCAAAGGCGTTATGAAAACCGATATGCAAAGCTTTTAAATGATAGGAAGAAAAGCATTGCTCATACTGAAATGAGATATGCCCAAAGTGAAGGTCACCATTTAGAAGCAGTTAATATGGGAATGAGGTATAAGGTTTGGATGACAGTGGGAGATCAAAGGGTCAGCGATGTTTGCCAATCCGCTGAAGGGGATGGATGGATTCCTATGAACAAATTCTTTTCAGGTGTTTCTTCTTTACACCCTCCCGGTCATCCAAATTGCAGATGCACTTTATCCTATAGGTTTTTAGAACCAACTGGAGTAGCTAAAGAAAGAGCGGATGCAAGAATTGAACAAACCAAAATAGCGAAGGATGAATAATGAAATGTCCTGATTGTGGCGGTGATTCTAGAGTTCGATCTACAATGAAGCCAACAGAAAAGGTTCCTTTTAAACGCCGGTATCGAATCTGTAAGAAGTGTGGTTTCAATTTTGTAACCTATGAAGGAATGATAAAAATGGATGCTGATTGTTCCAAGGATATTGAGAAAGCTGTGGAAATGTTGGATACAGCTTCAGATATTCTGGATAAGTATTTTTAAATGTAGGTTATTTTTTACATATTTCTATAGATACACGCATTTTTCAAAAAGTGCGTGTATTCTTTTTGTGAAGAAATAAATTTTAAACCTAAGGAGAGGAAGTTATGTTAGAAGAGAAAACGGGACTGGAAGGGGGAACTGGTATTCAGGATCCTTTGCCAGTAACGGAAAATGACCCTGCGAATAAGCCTTCGCTGGAAGAAATTATGGCTGGACTTGTCGAAGAGTATGGAGAAGATGCCGTGTCTTCGGCTCCTGTGGTTCAGCAAGTAGCAGATCGTAGAGTTTCTCAGGCTATGACCAAAGCAGAACGCAAGATGCGGGAAGCTGAGGCAGCTGCGACAAAAAAAGCCCTTCGTACAGCTAAAGAAACTAAACTTTTGGAAGATAAGCAATATGAAGAATTGCTTGCCTTGAAAGAAAAGGAAGCTTCTGAAGCCACTGCTGAATTGGAAAAGTATAAGCGAGATGAAAATGTAACGAAGCTTTTAAAAAAGAGAGGCATTGTAGATCCTGATTTAGATGCAATCTTTCATAGTATCCAAACGGAAGATCTAACTGAATTGGACACTTTGCTTGATTCTTTTTTAGAAGGTCGAGATCGAATGGTACAAGAAGGAATAGAGAAGAGGTTGACAACTAAACAGCCTCCAAAAAGTCCAAAAGACAAGAAACCAGAAGCGGATTCCGACGATCTATTTGCTCAGATTGCAAAGGCGGAAAGTGAAATGGACTATCCGTTGTCTATTCAATTGAAAGCCCAATTGAAAACAAAGTCATCTGAACATGGAACTGTTTATACCGTAGCGGAACCAGCTGGTTAAATTTAACAGGAGAAAAAGAAAATGGCGTTTCAATCAGAACCGATTACCACCACCGATGTTCTAAACTATGTTGGTGAGGCTTTTTTTTATGGTCAGAAGTTTGGCAAAGCACCGTTGTTAGGACTTCGTGGCCTTTTAACTGGTTTTAAAGTAGCTACAGGGACTCAGTTTGTTATGGGTAATTTGATTACCGGTGATGATCCAAGTCAAGCAACGCAAACTGAGGATGCTTCGATTGCTACAATGACAGACACAAATGTAGGCTCTGCTGACCAAAAAACAAATTACCTCCAGCAGTATCGTAAAACGTATACGATTTCGTATGCAGCCCAAGCGTTGGCTGGAGCAATTTCAGGAGTAGCTTTGCTTGGTGGTGCACAAACTATTATGCGAGCAATGCCTTTACAGCGAGAAGCTCAGCTGAAGCAGTTTATCAGTGACTTTGAATATTCTGCTTTGTATGGAACGGCGCAAGCATGGACGAATGCAGCCACAGCGGGAGCGATGGGAGGTATTCTAACAGCTATCGAAGCTGGTAGTGAAACAGCGGCTTCCGGTGCCACTTTGAGCAAAACTCTAATCGAAACTGAGATTGCTCGAATGGCGGTGGCTGGAGCGGAATTTGCAGATACTATCATTATGGGAAATGTTCATCAGATTCAAGTGCTCAACTCCATTTATGGAAATGCTATCCAGTCCAGCTCAAGAGGTGGTTTGGATATTCAGACTGTGCAACTTCCTATTCTTGGTGAAAGCATGGTTGTTTACAATCCTCAAATGGACACAGACCATTTTGCTGTTATTGACATGGCTCATTTCTCTCCGGTGTTTGGTATTGTACCAGGCAAACCCCCAGTGTTTACTGAGCCGTTAGCGAAGATTGCAGCGGGAGATCAAGAGCAACTGTTTTCAATGATTTCCGTGGATTATACAGATATTCTGTATCACGGAATGATTACTGGCTTGGCTACTTCGTAACAATTGAAAAAAGACCCTCTGGAGAGGAAGGAATGGACAAATGGAAAATGAAACTCAGTACAAATGTATCAAACCGATAGGACAAGAGTCCCTAAGAGATCTGCAATGGATTGCTGAGGCTGTTCAGGAATTTGCAAAAATTATGAACGAAGCCTTAAAGAAATTTGTTGTGGCTGGAATCTCAGAAGAGGACATTGATTTTATTTTAGATGCCCTCAGAGAAAAAGAGCTATGGGGGCCTAAGAATGATGCTACGTTGAATCGTATGGCAGCAGGTATTGGACGTGGAGCGGCTTTAGGCGTGCTTATCCAAGGCAATGCCAAGACTTCAGCCATTATTCAAGAAACCTTAGCTGAAAAAACTAAAATGAAGTTTGATAGTAAACAAGAAGATCGAAAAAATAAGAAGGCTCTAAGAGCTGAACGAATTCATCGAAACGAAAACAGAGTTAGCGAAAAGAAAAAGCATAAAGAATAACTTGTGGAACAAATGAATCTTTCATAGATCTACACAAAGGAGAATTAGACATGGCACACGCACCAGTTAATCACGGACAAATTTTTAATCCCCAATTGGCAGCAATCATGAGGGCGGAAAGTCTTCATACTGTAGACTTCGATGTTCCCACAGCAGATGATGATTATTTTTTGGCAGCGTCTCAGGTTACTACAGGCACGGATCAAACGACAGAGGTTTCTTCTTTTACGAAAGATTCACCTGCCAATTATCCAGTTTGTCCAACTGTCACTGTTGTTGAAGACAGCGGAAGTGATATCACAGCGGTTGAAGTTTCGTTAAGTGGAATTGACCAGTTTGGTGATTTCATAACAGAAACAGGATCGGCAACTTATACAAGTGGAACAGGTTGGGTTTATGCTTGCAATAATGCCTTCCTGAAACTGGAACTGCTTTCTGTAGTTACCACTGGTGACACTGCAACAAACGACATAGTCCAAATCGGTTTTGCAAAGAAGTATGGACTTGGGCGAAGAATTGCAAAGACAGCCGAAGTTTATGCACATGAGTTTGATGGAAGCAATGATGCTGGAACCATAAATGCTGCTTATAGCACTTATGACATAGCAGGAACACCAAACAGCGATAAAACATTCGGGCTTTTAATGCTTCCGACATTTTATACAGGTAGAGCTTAAATTTATAGGAGGGATTAAAAATGTCTGTAGATTTAAATACTCAGGATAATTTTCCTGAGAATATACCTGGTGCTTTGGAAACAAGCGATCCTCTCCAGAGGGCGAGGGGCCGTTACCTTCGATGTTTCATTGTTGGTGGCGGTTCCTCACTTTCTGGATTTGATTTTTCATCCTTGGATGATGAGTTTGTCATTTCTGTAAACGGGGCTTTTGAATTTTGTAAGGCCAATGCTGCAATTGGAATTGATAAGCGGTATTGGTCACGTTTATATCAAGGGGGATATGGGGATAAAGCCCTTCGGAAAGCACAAAATTCTAAGCTTAAAAAATATTGGGTTGAAACTCCGGCTGGACAAGATATAAAGGAAATTCCAAATGAAGTAATCAGAATCTCATCTGCAAGTAAGCAGAAAATGGTATTTACACAAAACTTAAATGATGGTTTGATTTCAGGAGGAAATTCAGGCTTCGCTGCTTTGAATCTTGCAGTAGCATTTGGATTCAGACTGATTTATTTGCTTGGTTTTGATATGAAAGGGGATGGAAAAGGGAATCAAGCGTGGTTTCATAAAGGTCACCCAAACGTTCAGAAAGAAGATGTATACCTAAATTTCATAAAGCCATTTGAAGCAGTTGCACCTGAATTGAAAAAGCGTGGAATTCATGTAATCAATGTGAATGAAGAAAGCAAATTGACTTGCTTTCCATTTGAAGAATTTCCTTCCCGAAGCCGGGTTTCAGTTCCGGGTTTTCGTGGATTTGGGGATCACTTTTACATGAGAACATTGGTAGAATCTTTGGCTCGTAAGCATTTGAAAGTTTCTGTTCAATGTACCATGCCGGAAGCCTTTTGGGATTATCCTAATGTAGAATTCACAAATCCCCCTACAGAATTAAGAACTCAAAAGAAGCACATATTAAGTCTTGACAATAATTTATGGGGTAGGTTTGATGGCCTTCCAAAGGTAGCAGAAACCCCCGTTTCTTATGATTGGAAAAACCAACTTGCTCAAAAATCAAATGAAAAATCAGTTGCTTATTCCTTTGCAAAATTAAATGGGGTTAATGATTTTGATTTTGGTTTTCCAGTCCCAAAAGTTTGGGGGGATAGAGGCAAAGAAATCTTAAAGAAGGTAGACAATCCCCAAGGAAAACCTGTTTGTATTGTACATCAATCAACAATTAGAAAAGAGTGGGATTGTCCTTCACGTAGTCCAAAGCCTGAATACTTTCAACACATTGTTTCCAAGTATAAAAAGCAGATTTGTTTTGTTTCTGTTTTGGATGTGGATGGAGTAAATGAAATTTATGATGGGGAACAATTAGAAGGGATTTCTACTCGATTTGAACATGGGGAATTAAGTATTCCAGAGATTATAGGTTTGTGTGCGGAGAGTGGTTTGATCTTATCATATCCTTCCTTTTTCATGTTGCTTGGCGTAGCTCTTCGCACACCTACTTTTGTACTTTGGGGAGGTCATATTTCCCCTGAGATTCATTTAGATCCAATTATGGGATTAGAAAAAACTGATTTTGTTTCGCCTATCCCGGCTTGTAATTGTGGTCAAGCTGCTCATGATTGTCTTAAAGAAATCCCAATAAATAAAATTGATGAAGGGTTTCAAAATTTCCTATTAAAAAATAAGTTGGTGGATGTTCAAGAAGCAAAAGAAGTCTTAAAAAAGGTTTCAAAAGAAATAGAAAAGAAAGAGGAAAAAAAATCCTACTTTAAAGAAATTCAGGAAACAACAAGAGTCGCTATTCCAGCAGGGATAGGGGATATGCACTGGATTCTTTTAAAATTGGAGGATTTTAAAAGGAAGAGAGGAATTAAACACCTTACTATTTCTGCTCATGAAGATTCCGGGCATAAAAATAGTCATGAATTTTTAAAGATGCTTCATTATGTTGATGCTGTGGAAGATCCAGGGCCGGATTTACCTTGGCCCTGGATAGGAGGAAAAAACAATCCTGATTTTCCATTAAGAGAAGATGTAAATGGATTAGATTTTTTGATGCAATTTAATTCTTCTTTAGAAAAAGGAGTTTCTATACAGGATATTCTTCCAGAATATGAAATAGATTGGGAATATCAAATTCCAATTTTTCCAGAATCTATTAAATCAGCAAAAAATTTATGTCTTGATTGTGGAAAAAAGGTAATTCTTTTTTATGCTAGTTCTGTAGGTGGAAATAACAATTGGGCAAAGGGATTTTGGAGACCAGAAGATTGGAATGAATTAGCCAAATTTTTAATTTCAAGATATAGAACTCTTCCTATTTTATTAGGTTCTAATTGGGACTTAAATTATTGTGAGCTTCTTAATCTTTCTTTAATGAGGTCTTTAGTTGGGAAAACTAATGTTTCAGAACTATTTGCATTAACTCAAATGGCGGATGCTGTAGTTTCTTTTCCTTCAGGTGTTTCAATTATGTCTACTCATTTTAAAACACCTTCAATTATGTTTTGGCCACAAAATCAATGGAGTGAGAAATTTTCAACTGCATGGGTAGATCCAAAAATGCTTTCCGAAAAGAAATATATACCCATTCACTATGCTGAAAATGATTTTTGTAATGTTGATTTTGTAGCTAATCAATTAGTTAAATTCTTAGAAATAGAAGATGATAATTGATTACGCTAGAAGAAAAAAGAGAAATGCTGCATTGGAATCCTACGTATGGTTTGGGTTACATAAACCTTCATTTTTCTGAACAAAAAGTGGATTATTTTGATGAATATATTGAGATGGAGAGGGAATCTGCAATTACTAAAGCCTTGAATAAATTCAGGGTGGTTTTGGTAAGAACACTTACACAGGAACAGGTATTAGATATTGGTATTGGATGTGGAACCTTTATCAGTTCATGCGGAAATGCTAAGGGATTTGATGTAGATAAAAAATCAATCGAATGGCTGGAAGTACGATCCTTATGGTTGGATCCATTCTTAGGTAATTTGAATGAGACAGAAGCTCTAACTTTCTGGGACTCGTTTGAGCACATTACAGATCCTTGGGAAATCATACGCAAATTTCATGGCAAATATGTATTCATTTCCATTCCGATTTTTGAGGACAAAGAGGATGCAGTTTCTTCCATTCATTTCAAGCCATTAGAGCATAGGTGGTACTTCACGGAATGGGGATTGATAAAGCAATTTAAACTTCGTGGATTTAAGTTACTAAAGAAAAGTAATTATGAATCTGAGATAGGAAGACAAGGAATTGAAATCTTTGTCTTTAAACAGGAACTAAACAAATGAGCGATGCTTCAATTCTAGCAGTAGTTCAAAAAAATCCTGAAATAGGTACTTCAGATGAAGCTTATATCCAAGCGCTGATTACTCAGGCAAAAATTTATATCAAAGAATATTGTAAACTGGTTCGATATCCTGAATTGGAAAAGGGATATGCTAAAAGTGGAGCTACTCCGGACACAGATTTAACCAGTCTTTCTACAAATTGGTTATATGTGAGCATTGATGGAACTGGTTTTATCCAAGTTGATCTGACTTTAGCAAATTGTACAGATGGAGCAGCTACAGCGGCTGAATTACAAACTCAGATTAGAGTGAAAACAGATCACCTTGAATTTCTTGATGTTGTAGTTGAATACGATTCTACAAGCGGGGCTGAATTTTACAAAATTACAAGCGATATTTATGGAACGGGTAGCAGTGTTTTAATTTCATTTTCCTCTTCCTATAAACACGTGGCCAAGGCGTTGAAATTAAGCACTCTTTATGGAGGGACAGAATTTCCAGGAGAGAATGAAGACACGTATTTGGATAGTGCTACGGTTCGTTTGGTTGAGATTCTTTACAACCGAGCTGGAATCGAAGGAATGGATAGTGTTTCGTTTATTGGTGGAATGAGTCTTCTGACAAAAGATATGGATCCTATGCTTTTGTCGATGTTACAGACTAGACGGAAACTTATTTGAAATGATTAGGGCTAGACATACATTTGAGCAACAGTTTATAGATACTGCTCAAATTGGAACTGAAACAGGAAGAGGTTTTGGTTCTAATCCCACTGCAAATTCTTGGGCTTATGATTCTGTAAATACGGTTGCTTGTAAAGTGGATGATTCAAAATCTAGAGAGGCAAAAGATGGAACTGAGGTTTCTCTTACAGATGCTTTAATTTATTTTCCCTCTGATTCTACGGTAACAGGAAAAAACAGGATCAAGATCACACATCGTTACAGAGAAGCCCTAGGAACCGCCCAAATTTACGCTGTAATGGGAGATCCTAAAGATGCAAGGTGTGGATTAGTCCTACCTTGCAAGCTCGTTACAGGGGAATCTGTCCTATGATGAAAATGAAAGTAAAAACACCGGAACAAATAGTGGATGAGGTTTTGTCTCATGTAGATAAAGCGATGTTTGATGCTTTTCCTGGAACTATGGTGGAAGTAGCAAAAGAAAAAAGTCCATTTTTGACAGGGAATAATATGAATTCCATTTGGTTTAAGAAAATGAAGAACTTAGCCAAAGGAATTATTGGATATATGATAGGAACGGAAAGCGGATATGGAGCTTGGTTGGAGTTAGGCAGTTCAAATAGGGCTCCACGTCCATACTTCGCTCCAGGGTATCAAGTTGGGCATAACGATTTTATGGCTTTGTTAAAAAGTTGGAAGAGATAGATGAAAGATTCTGTCAGAATTTTAGCTGAGTGGGCCGAAGTAACAGGAACCACCCTAAATACTTTGATTGGTTCCAATGTTATGCGAGACCGACTTATTTCTTCTTTCAAAAATACAGTAAAAGCAATTTTGATTTTTAGGGGTGCTACTGGAACTGAGTATAAACCGGATATTGAAAATGGACGTTTTTATGTCAGTTGTTTTGGTGGTTCGGATGATATGAGAGATGCGGAAGAGGTGTACAGAGCCGTTGTAGAACGGTTCCATGATAAAAGTGGAGACACAACTACAGGAGGAATCGTGGTATGTGAATTAGAGACGGCTTCCCCAATGTGGGATCCTGAAGAAGGTTGGCCAAGTATGGTTTGTATATTTAGAGTTTTGACAAAATAGAAAAGGAGAATTTAGTTATGGTATGGCAAACAGAAATTGAGACAGGGCGAGTAGTTGGAATCGCCTTTGCAGATGAAGAGACAGTGGCTCCGGTTACTTTACCTAATACAGGTAGTTCCCTTGACTGGACAGCAATTGCCAGTGGAGAGAATTGTTTTGGATGGACAATAAATCCTTTCGAGTTGACAGCGGATGACTTGGAATTTGAAGACAATGAAGGAAATCCGATCATTGTCAAACCCCCGAAAGCTCAAAAGAAACGCGCCATTATCCGGGATGAAGTGGATTCACCGGATAAGGTAACTTTCACTTCGTTTGAAATCGGAGCAAAAGTTTTGGCGTGGGCTACGAATGTCACTATTGCTGGGGCAGTTGCTACGAAGTCCCCAACTTTCACACGTAAGGCTCTTATTGTAGAGATCGCTGGCTTAGGACTTCACTGGTTTCCAAGCGTTGAAATCAGGGTTGCAACTTCCAAGGCTGGTCTTAAAACTATAGGAACTCAAGTTGTAATTGCAGATGTTTTCGGAACGGATACGTATCCGACCGGACATACCTGGAATCAGTATGAAGATGTGTAAAAATCCCAATGGAGAGGACAATTTTTAATTATGAATGACGAAACATTTCCAGAAACAGTAGCACAAGGCCCTTTATTTACGGAGTTTAAATTGGGCTCTGTTCATTTTAAATTTACAGAGCCAGAAGGACAACGTGAAGGGAGAAGGGCCTTGTCTGTAATGGCAAGTGCGGCGGAAAAGTATACGAAGTGGATAAAATGGGAGAATGGTGAAGGTGAAATGACCGATCCTCCCATGTCTGAAAGTTTGGGCATGATAGATGATTTCCTTGATGCTCTTTTTGTAGTTTTGAAAGTGAATAAAAAAATGCAAAAGGTAATCGAGGATTCCGCTAAAGGGCCAAACATCACGGCTGTATTCACGGAGGTTACTCAAATGCTTCGCCGCCCTTTATTTGGTTCGAGTCCAACTACGGAAGTGGAGCCGGAAGAGGTCACGGAAACTCCAGTAGAGGAGCCGGAAACTCAGGAGCCGGTGGCGGAAATTCTGGAAGAAACCTTGGAATCAGAACCAGAGCCGATTACTTAGCTTACTGGAAAGGAATGGACAGTGTCATGCAGAGGTGGCATGTTCCATTTCATGTAATCGAGAACGAATGGACTGTGAGCCAATGGGTTTGTTTAATGGCGGCTACGATAGAAAACGAGAATGAAAAGCAGAGAGAATCAAGTGGAAAAAAGACTATGGGACTTGAAGCTTTTACTTCCCGTTATATGAAATAAGTAGGTGAATTATGGGCGGACCTGGAAGCGGTAGAAGAGCCGGTGGGGGAGGTGGAGCAGCAGCATTAGCTGGTGATATTCTTTATATAATCAAGGCAGACGCGACAAAATTATATGCTTCAATAACGACAGCCGAAACCAAATTCAAAGGCTTGTCTACCTTAATGCAGACCCATGCTAAGAAGATTTCCTATGCTATGACTGGTATTGGGGTCGCTATTACTGGAGCTATGGCTTTGTCTA
>Ga0307928_10000063_pt1 | contig 57661 bp, 53 predicted proteins | sample AceLakmetagen232_FD_201815 | JGI IMG/M metagenome (GOLD analysis project Ga0307928, IMG submission 201815) | Saline water microbial communities from Ace Lake, Antarctica - #232 | ecosystem: Environmental > Aquatic > Non-marine Saline and Alkaline > Saline | place: Antarctica: Ace Lake...
AGTATCTTATCAATATTCTTCTACTAAAAATGAGTTAGTATCCATTGAATTAACTTTGATAGTAGTTGGTTCTATGTAACTTCCCTTCTTTTAAATTCTTAGAAATCTGTTCCAGATTTCACCCACAATTTAGAGGCTTCAGCCATCACTAATTGCGGTTACTAATTTAACTCTATATTTTAAATGGAGGAGTTAGCCGTGTATTCTAAAATTAAGGAGCTTCCCTCAAGTTATAAAGCATATCCAGAAGGGACTGAAATCTCAGTCCGACCTTTAAAACACGGAGAAGTAGTAAATTATTCTGAAAGACGGGATAAAATAATTGACATCCTTGAATACTTTGATAAAAGAAAAGTAATAAAAGGTATTGATATTTGGGATATAACTGTTGGTGACTGGCAATTTTTAGAGTTAACTATAGTTGCTGCCAGTTATATCGCCCCAACTTTTTCTTTTACCGGTCCTGAATGTGAAGACTGTAAAAATAAAATGGAAGAAGCAAAAGAAGAGGAAAAAGAAGTACTCTCCGTTCCTGGATTCCCTACTATTGACCGTAAAAAACTTCCTGAAAGATTCAAAGTAAATTTTCTACCTTCTGAATTAATTTTTAATTCTGTAGATGATAAGGTAAAAATACCTGTTTCTATAGATTTAGATAATGGGAATACAGTAGAGTTAGATTTTTTCCGTCTTAGACATTATAAGGAAATGCTGGAAAAGAAATTAGAAGGAAGAGATGAAGAAATTGCTATTGCAGCAGGAGTTAATTTAGAAGATGATGTTACTACTCAAGATGCTTGGGTAATGGAAGAAGCTTATAAACTAATGGATCATGGTTTAGAAGATAAAGTAACTTTAAAATGTCCTTCCTGCAATAAGGAGATAGAGAGGGAGGTTGATTGGGAGATTCTCTCTCTCATTCCGTTTCACGGAGACGAAAAGTCTGTTGGAAAGAGAATCCATTTTGGCGGAGCACTTAAATCAACCGATAATGATGTTAAGGGAGATGGATTACAGACACCTTCTGGAACATTACGACATACTGGTAGCCAGGAAAATGAAGAAGTAAAATCAAGCATTAGACCTTTAACAGAAAAAGTTCCTCCTATAGGTAAGTAAATGGTTGAAACAAAAAATAATAAAACAGATACAAAAAATAAAACTGGGGATGCTACTCCAGACGTTAAAGCTATGTCTACTGCTATGAGTACTTTAACAAAAGCTTTAAAAGATTTACATCTATCTGTTAAAGGTTTAGATATAGAAAAAGATTTTACTAAACAATATGATCAGTTTACAAAAGAAATAGAAAAAGTTACCCAAAAAGAAGTAACCAAAATACCTAAAAAAAGAGAAGTATCTAAAGAAACAAGACAGAAGCAATCTGAATCAATGAAAAAAGTTTGGGCTACTAAAAAAGAGGACAAAGAAAGAAAAGATATAAGTAAGATTGAATCTGTAGAAAAAGATGTAGTAATACCTAAAACAGAAGTTCCTATAACTAAGAGAACTGTATCTGAAGAAACAAAACAGAAGCAATCTGAGTCGATGAAAAAAGTTTGGGCTACTAAAAAAGAAGATAAAAAATATTCTGTACCAACTGAAACAAGATCTAAATTATCTAAGGATTTTTTTAAAGCCTGGGCAGAAGCTAATAAACCTCCTAAGAAAACTACAGCAGAAGAATCTAGAGAAGAAAAAAGATCACAATCTTTAGAAGATAAAGTAGGAGATTTAAATGATACCTTTAAAACTCCAGGTTTCTTTGCTAAATTATTAGGTAGAGATACAGATACTAAAAAAGGAGGAATAGGAAGAAGTCAAGGTTTATTAGAAAGAAGTCAAGGAGGAGTACAAGAAATAACTAAAACTGCTCTTAATATGTTAGGACCTTTTGGACAGATAGCAGATGAATTACTACATGTTTCTGATAGAGTTAGTGAAAAAGTATCTGAAAAAGGAGAAGCTTTAAGAGAAAGGAAAGAAGAGAAAAAAGAAATTACAAATGCTCTTAAAAATTTAATTAAACAAAGAGATGATATAGAAGTAAAAATAGAAAAAAGTGTTGATGATTCAGAAAAAGATGAATTATTAGAAGAAAAATTAAGTATACTTGAAGAAGCAAAAAATAAAAGTGAAGAATTAGAAGAAATTAAAAAACAAGAAAAAGTAAAAAATGTATTTAGAAAAAAGAAAAAAGAACCTACTAAAATTCCTGTAGAAGCTTCAGAAGAACCTACCGGAGAAATTCCTCCAGATAAAGAACCTACTAAAACTCCAGATAAACTTAAAGGTTTAAAAACTAAAGCAGGAATAGCTTCTCAGACAGGAGTTCTTTCTATTATAGAAAGAAACCAAAACAGTATGCAGGAAGGTTTTAAAGCAATACTAAATGCCTTTGGTCCTTTAGGAATAGCTGCAGATGCTATTTTTCATTTTTCTGATAAAGTTAGTGAAAAGTTAGGAGAAAGTGCAAGAAGTAAACTTGATACTAAAAAAGACATTCAATTACAAAGTAGAGAAAAAGCTAAAATAGATGAACAAATACAACTTACTAAGGAACAATTAGAACTAGATATACGAAATAATAAAATTAAAGAGGAGAGTAAAGAACATTATGAACAATTAGAAAAACTGGAAGTAATGGCAGAACGTTCCAAAGAGTTACATGATATATTAGAAAAAAGAACTAAACAATCAGAGGAATTTCATGAAGCTGCTACTACTAAAGGAAGTATATACACACATGATGTAACAGCAGAGGAACAACTTAAAGAACTTGCCAGAGAAGAAGGAAAAAGTGGTGGTATTACTAAAGTACAAGCTGATCATTTAAATGATCAATTATTTGCTTCTGGTAATCATTTAGAAAGAATAGATATTAGGTTAAGAAAACTTAATAGACAAGTTCCTAAAGGGTTTAATGATTTAGAAGAAACTCAAGAAGTTGCTTCCAGAAAATTATCTGACAGATTACGTAGATTAGGAAAAGGAGGAGGTGAAGAAGGAGATAGTGGTCTGATGGATACAGTTGTTGATACTGCTATTAATGCTATTAAGACTTCTGCTGCTATAGGTTTAACTTTGTTAGTAGGTAAATCTAAAATAGGTAAATGGTTAGGTAAATCTAAAATAGGTGAATGGTCAGGATTAGATAAATTATTATTAAATAAAGAAGAATTAGCTGCTAAAAAAGCAGAGAAAGCTGCTGCTAAAAAAGCAGAGAAAGCTGCTGCTAAAAAAGCAGGTGTTAAAAGTGTAGAGAAAGTAGTTTCTAAAGTAGGAAAAGTACCTGCTAAAGATATTTCTAAAATCAGCTATATCACTAAAGAAGCAGAGGAAGCAGCTGCTAAAAAGGCAGGTGTTAAAAGTGTAGAGAAAGGAGGTAAGGCTGCTTCTAAAGTAGGAGAGAAAGCTATTTCTAAGTTAATGAATAAATCTGCAAGTAAATTTATACTTAAGAAACTACCTTGGATTGGAGCTGCTTTTGGTGTAGGTTATGGTATAGACAGACTTTTAGAAGGAGATGTTTTAGGGGCTGCAGGAGAAATAGCTTCTGGAGTTGCAAGTATGGTTCCTGGACCTGGAACTGCTGTTTCTGGTGTTATAGATACAGGTTTGTTAGCAAGAGATTTAGATAAATTAAAAGGGGAAGATCTTAGACAAGTACCTAAAACTTTAGAAAATCAAGGAGTAGTAGATCTTAATGTATTTGGTGAATCAGAAATTAAAGATTGGAAAGCTGTAGAAGCTCTACCTTCTAATAAAATTGGAGCTTTATTAAAAGTTAAAGATTGGAGTGAAGAGGATACAAAAAGATTACAAGATATTTATGTTAAAAAACTTTCAAGTAAAAAACTTCCAAAAGGTAAACTCCCAAAATTGGATATGGGAGATGTTATATTTGATTTAGCAGATAAAGGTATAATAGATCTTAATAGTTTTGGTGATTCTAAAATAGAAAGCTGGAAAGTTGTAGAAGCACTTCCTTCTAATGAAATAGATGCTTTATTAAGATTTACAGATTGGAGTGATAAGGACGCTAAAAAGTTACAAGATATTTATGATAAGAAAATTTCTAAAAAAGATGAAAAATTATTAAAACCAAAACCAAGTAAAGAAGTATCAAAAATTCCTATTAAAAAAGAAGATACAGAATTATTAGCAGATCAAAGAGCAGAACGTTATGTTAAAGTATTACAACGAGAAGAATTACTTAAAACTAAATTTAAAGAACTTGAAAAGAAACATGGAAAAACTGAAGTAATTGGTACAGATGCTCTATATGAGGATGAATTTGGTTATAAAGATCCTAAAGTACAAAAAGAATATAGTAAATTAAAAGATTTGGAATATGATGCTCAACGTGCTAAAAGACAAGTTCTTGAAAAAGAAATTGCAGCACAAGCTGGTTATGAAGATTATTCTGGTCTTAAAGGTTTAAAAGGTATACGTAAAAGAGTAACTAAAAGTAGAATAGATTTTGAAAATAGGGATAAATTAGTAAAATTAGGGCAAGAGAAAGGAATTGTTGCACCATCTACTTTTACTGAAGTACCTATTAAAAATAAAGAAGGAAAAATTGTAGGGACAAGAAAACATGAAAAGTATACGGCTACTGGAGATCAATTACGAGCTACAAAAGAATCTGTTAAACAAGAATTAGAACAAAGAGCTATTATAAGGGAGGTTATTGGTCCTAAAGTTAAAACGGAACAAGCAGAAGTAAGTTTAGCAGATTCTTCTCAAAGAACAGCTACCGCAGTTGAAGCTATGGCTGGAGCAGGTACTGAAAAAGGAAGTTTATATACGCATGATATAACTGCAGAACAACAAGGTGAAGAATTAATAGAAGAAGGTAAGGAACAAGTTGAAGGACAGAAAGAAATAAGTAAAGTACAAACGGAAGGTAAAAAGATACCTACAATTGAAGGAATGCCTACAAAGGAAGATATAAAGGCTACCAGGAAAAAATATATTAGGGAACAAAAAGAAGGATATTCAAAGGAAGAGAGAGAAGCTATTGGTTCTGAATTAAAAATGGCTTCTAAAGAACAATCTACAAAATCAAAATGGAATTTAGATAAAAAATCTTCTTTTTCTTCTGAATCTAAAGAAGAAAAAAATAAAAGACTTAGGAGATATCATGCTATAAGTAAAGCAAACGAACTTGCAAGAAAAGAAGGTAAGATATTAGGAGGAGGTTTTACTAAGATAGATCAGTTTGGTAATAAAGAACAAGTAAAAGCAGCAGAAGAGTTATATGAAATAGAACATGGAGGTAAGAAATTACCTAAAGCACACGAGCTTGCAAGAAAAGCGGCTAAAGCTGATATGGATGAATATTTAAGGAAAGGAAGAGAAAGCCAGAAAGTTAAACCAGAAGAGAAATCTAAAGGATTTATTGAAAGAATGCCTACAAAAGAAGAAAATGAATCTAAAGGCATTTTTATATTACCAAGTGGTAAAAGGCTTCCAAATCGGGAAGAAATACGTAGAGAAGCTAATAAATGGTCAGAAAAAAATAAAAGAAAAAAAGAATTAGAAGCAAAAGAATCTAAACCTAAATCAGAAGAGAAATCTAAAGGTTTTTTTGATTCTATAGGTGATACATTATCTGGTGCAGGTAAGTCAGTGTCTGGTGCCTATAGTAAAGCAGAGGACATAGGAGGAGCTGCTTTAAGTCTTGCAAGAATGACCTCAGGTGGTAAAGAACTTTCTTCTGCTGTTCTAAAAGCTAAAAGAAAATATATTACAACACCTATTTCTACTGTTAAAGGAATAGCAGGTCAAGCTAAAAGAAGGACAGGAAGATTAGGTAAAGCTTTAGGTTGGGAGGATGAAAAGACTACTGCTCCTGAAGTAAGTACAAAGCAACCTCAAATTCAGACACCTAAAGTTCCAGAAAAGAAATCTAAAGGTTTTTTTGATTCTATAGGTGATACATTATCTGGTATAGGTGATTCAATATCTGATACATATAAAGAAGCAACTACTACCTATGAGGAATCTGGAGCAAGTGAAACAATAGATAAAGCAGAGGACATAGGAGGAGCTGCTTTAAGTCTTGCAAGAATGACCTCAGGTGGTAAAGAACTTTCTTCTGCTGTTCTAAAAGCTAAAAGAAAATATATTACAACACCTATTTCTACTGTTAAAGGAATAGCAGGTCAAGCTAAAAGAAGGACAGGAAGATTAGGTAAAGCTTTAGGTATTGAAAGTAAACAAAGAGTTAAAGCAGAAGAATATACTCCTGTTGGAACTTTTGAAATACAAGCAGAAGAAAACTATAATGAAATGCTTGCAGGTTTAAAAAAAGAAAGCAAACGGAATTATTATTTAAGAAGAAAGAAACAATGGATTCAAAGAGAAGCCAGGAAATTAGAAAGACAAGAAGGCAAAATAAAACCTAAAGTTTCTACAGCTAAGAAACCTACTGTAATACCAAAGACAGAAGTTCCAAAACAAGCTGAAGAAAAACCAGATTCTATGTTAGTTACTCCAACACAAATTACTCCTATTGATACTAAAAAGGCTACTTTTAAACCAATAGCAAAAAAACCTTTTGAAGGAGATTTAACTCTTCTTAAAACAAGTAATATAAGAACAGGTCCATCTACTAAAAATAAAATTATAACTACTCTCCAAAAAGGAAAAGAAGTTAAAAAAGTTGGGGAGAAAGATGAATGGTATAAAGTTAAATTAGAATCTGGAGAAACTGGATTTGTTTATAAACCTTTAGTAGAAGATAAAAGTACACAAAAGCTTACTGAATTACCTAAAACAGAAGCAATAGATATAGATAGTAAAATAACACAGGATATTGCAGAAACACAAACACAAGTTTCTGCTGGAGTAATAGAAGCTAAAGATATTACAAGTAGTGTTACTCCTACTATGTTTAATAAACATATAGCAGCAGTTAAAGAGGCAGATGATAAAAAAATGGATAATTCCTTAACTAATTTAAACAAGGAACTTAAACAACTTATGAGTTATAGAACAATAGGACAAGGTTCTAAAGGTCAAGGTGGAGGAACTGCTGGAGGTGCTCCAGATTATACTCCTTTTGATGTAGGTGTATCTGTAGTGTCGGCGGGGTTACTCTAATGCCATTAAAAATTGAAAAGTTTAAAGGTTCTTATTTATATAGGTGTATAATTCATCATCCAGAAAGAGGAGTACTAAAAGAAGCTTGGCTTACCCAACCTGTAAGAATAGGAACAAGATCTGAATGGAGTAGTAGTTCTGAAGGTGCTAATACAGGATTATTTGGTTACTTAGGTCAAAGATTTATTGGTATAACTAATCAAACTTGGTTTAATACTTATCAAGCATGGCAAGGAGCACAACCTTTAGATGTTCAATTTTCTTTTACTTTTGTAGCAGTATATGATGCTGCGAAGGAAGTAATGGAACCTACTCGTAGATTACTTGGTTGGCCTTTAACTAAAGATAGAACAAGTTCAGTTATTAAACCTCCCATAGATTTAGGAGCACCTGGTAAAGGAAAAGGAATTACTGTTAGAGCAGGTTTGCATTTTACTATAGATCAACTTCTTCCCGTATCAGCAGATGTAACTTATGGACAAGTTTATGATAAAAATGGTTATCCTACTAAAGCAGATGTAGAATTACAATTTACTACTATGATGGCTATGAGTGCTGCAGATGTTGATGCTTGGTTTACGTAGGAGAGATAATTATGTCTGTATATAAATCAGCCAGATATTCTGTTTTAAAAATAGACGACTTTATTACTTCACCTAATACAGTTGTTGAACAAAAAATACTTAATAGAACCCTTTATATGGATTATTCTGATATTATTTTTGATTATAATTTACCTAAAAAAATAATGGCAGATTCTTTTTATCTTATACCAAGTTTTCCATTTCCTTTAGTATCTGGAGATAGGTTACAAAATATTGCTTTTGATCAATATGGAGATAGTGATTATTGGTGGATACTTGCTAAGTATAATAAAATAGTTGACCCTATGGATATTTCCGGTTTGACTACTATTGAAATTCCAATGACTACTCCACTTTATTCATTTTTAATGGACTTAATGGTAGGGAATTAATATGATTGGAGTCAAAAATCAGTGGGCTGCACAAATCAACGGGGACGAAATAGAATCAGATGAATTTCGTATGTTGGTTTTAGAAGAAAAAGCTGACCTTTCTCTTCCTACTGTACATTTTCAATTTCAAACTAAAGATCCTGAAAAAATGGAAAGATTTAATACTCCAGGGTATAAAGTTAAAATAGGATTAGGTAAGGAAGATGCAAGTAAAATTGTAGCTAACTTTCGTGTTTTTAAAAAGAAGATAGTTACTTTTCAAGGTAATGATAATTGGGCTTTAGATCTTTGGCTTATTTTAGACCATCTTCCTTATTATAATGAACATAGAATGGAAACATATAATACTTGGTCTGATTTAAAAAAATCTTCCGAAGTAGTAAGTACAGTTTGTTCAAGAGTAGGTTTAACTCCTAAAGTTTTTTCTTCTGATGATAAAATGCTTTGGATACAACCTAATGTTCCTGACAGAAGATTTTTAGAAGATGTAACTCAACATGGATGGTTTGGAGAAGATAAACCTGTTGCTTTTGGTATTAATAGAAAAGGAGAAATGTTATATAAACCTGTTAAGGAACTCCTTACTACTAAATTTAAAATAGGAAATATGAAAGACGCTGAATTAAATGTTGATGAATATGGAATTACTACTTCCGATGGTTTATTTTCTTCTTGGGTTGGAAAAACAAGAAACGCTCCTACTAATTTACATGAGGAAGGAGTTTATATAAATAAAGATATAGATTCAAGATATGATTCAGAAGTGGAACCTCAAATATCTAATGAAATTGGTTTATATGAAGATGAAAAGTTTGCTCCTATAGCTTGGCAAAATGATAATGTCCATTACTACTGGAATAAAGCTGAAGCACAAAATTTACAATTCCGTGCTTCTATTGCATCACAAACTATGGAAGTAAGTCAACATGGTGGTTACAGAGATGTTTATGTTTTAGATTGTTTAACAGGAACATGGGAAAGAATAGTTGGAGGTAAACCTGTATCAATTCCAGAAATAAATGGTAAGTGGTTAGTTTCTGGACTTAGACATTTTATGTACGCAAATCAATACAGGATTGATCTTTTCCTATCCAGGGAAAGAATGATTAAAATGGGAGGGTAAAAAATTAAATCATGCCTACTTATTCAGATTTATCATTATATCCTTCTCCAGTAACTGCAATAGATATAGATGCTATAAAAAATTCTATAGATTTATGTTTAGCTTATTCTCTTATGGAAAGGTTAAACAATCCTCAATTTGGATGTGATTTACATGATCTACTATTTGAACCTATTGATGAGGAAACTGCTGATTTAATTTTATTTGCACTTTTAAGTTGTATTCCAGATTGGGACCCACGACTTAGAATAATTCCAGCTAAGAGTATAGTTACTCCTTCTCCTGATTATAACCGTTATGATCTTTCTTTAGTAATAGAAGTTTACTTTGAGGGTCAATCCCAAAATCAAAGATTTGAATATTTTTCTTCTTTAAGAGGTCAATTTAATTGAAAAACAAAGGCATTAAATATAGGATGTACCCTACTAAGGAACAAGAAGAATTTCTACTTCAAGAGGTAGGTAATCAAAGGTTTATTTGGAATTACTTTCTCGATCTAAGTAAAACCAAGTACAAAGTTATCAAGGAAGGTATGTCCTATTCTGAAATGTCCATAATGTTACCTTTTTTAAAAGATGAGATGGAATTCCTAAAAATTGGTAATGCTGCTTCTTTACAACAAACTTTGAGAAATCTTGAACAAGCTTTCAAAAATTTCTTTAGAAGAATTAAAAAAGGAGAAGCTTCTGGATATCCTATATTTAAAAAGAAAGGTCAAGATGATTCTTTTAGACTTCCAGATCTAAATAGATTTAAAATTAAAAAGAATAGTATAACTATTCCTAAAATTGGAAATATAAAAATTAATAAATATCAACCGTTAAATGGTAAACCAAAAAACTTAACAATCAAAAGAGAAGGTAAGAAATGGTATGTATCTATAACCTTGGAGTTTAATCCAAAACCTTTACCTAAAACAAATAAGAAAGTTGGAATTGATTTAGGTACAGTGAGGTTTGCTACTGGAAATAAAGGACAGATTAAAAAATCATTTTTGAAAGTAAAAGGAGTAGATTCCTTAATTAGGAAAATTAAAACAAATCAAAGAGAATTAGCAAGGAGACAAAAGTTTTCCTGTAATTGGATGAAAACCAAGTCTAAGTTAGGAAAATTCCATAGGCAACTTGCTAACAAAAGGAAAGACTTCCATCATAAATTTTCTACCATGTTAGTTAAAAATCACGATTTAATAGTTGTAGAAGATTTGAAAACAAGTAACATGACCAGAAGTGCTAAAGGTACTTTATCTAAACCTGGAAAAAATGTGAAGCAGAAATCAGGACTTAACAGAAGTATCCTTAGTCAGGGTTGGTACTCTTTTATTTCCATGCTTAACTATAAGTGTGATTGGTATGGAAAGACTTTAGTTAAAATTAATCCTAAGTTTACTTCTCAAATTTGTAGTTGTTGCGGTTATAAACACAAATGGAATAGGAAGTCTCAATCTGAATTTGTCTGTGGAAAATGTAACATGGAAATGAATGCTGATGTTAATGCAGCAAGGAACATTTTGAAAAGAGGACTGAAACTAAATCCTTGTTTTGTTTAAATGGTATGGGACATACCTTTGTGGAGGGACTTATTGAGTCTCAACGAAGCAAGAAAAGAAGCTTGATTGAATTCAAGTGAAACCTAACAAGTTTAGGAAAGTTCCTGATTTATCGTTGGTGATTGAAGTTTATTTTGAGGGTCAAAATCAAAATCAAAGGTTTGAATATTTTTCAAGTTTGAGAGGCCAGTTTAATTAAAAGTCTAACTTAGAATTATAAAATTTAGTTAGTTTAGTATATAAGACTAATGATAAATAAAAGGATAATTAATGGCACTTTTAATTGATTCACGAGCACATACCAGAACACAAATAGAAGCGGATATAACAGCATATCTTTCTACTTTACCTGATTGGGAAAGGTGGAAAGATATGTTTCAATCTTCTGTAGGAAAGGTTGTTATTGAATTACTTTCTGGTATTTCAGAAATGTTAATTTATAAAGCTGATACCAGACTTCTGGAAAATTATCTTTTTACAGCATTAACTCCGGAAGCTTCTTACTTAGTTGGAGATATGTTAGGTTATAATATAAATAGAAAATCTTCTTCTGAAGGTGTTGTTAAATTAACTTTTGCTTCTGCATTAACCTCTCAAGTAATTTTATCAGATGGTTATTTAATTTATGAAGAAACTCCATTAGTAGTTGTAGGAAATCATACTATTCCTATAGGTGCAACAGAAGCTCTTATTGATGTAGCACAAGGAGAATTTAATTATCTTTTATTTACAAGTACTCCAGATGAATCCTATTCTTTAGATGGTGAATCTATATCAACAGGAACATTAACTGGAGTTAATTTTGAAAGACTATTAATTGATGAAGGTTTTGAAATAGAAAATGCTGAGACTGAAAAATCTCGTATTTCTTTATATATGTGTACAGCAGATACTTTTGGAAATCTTACTATAACAGATTCCGTTGATTGGTTTACTGGAGTTGCAGATATTACTTCTGATAATGTATTATTAAGAACTTATTATTTAGGTGGAATTTATATATTATTAGGAGATGGTATTTATGGTAAAGATGTAGCTTCCTCTGATTTATTTTTAGTTAAATATTTAACAACTCTTGGAAGAAGTGTTAGTATTCCTGAAAATACTTCTTTAGGTAATATTTATGTATCTACTTTAAGTGGACAAGTTCAAGCGACTATGACTGTTAGTACAGCTATAACAGGAGGATCAGATGAAGATAGTATAGATAAAGTTAAAATGGTAGTTGCAGGATATTTATCAGCACAAGAAAGAGCAGTTACTTTAGCAGATTGGCAATATATAGTTTTAGCTTATCAAGGAATAGTTAATTGTCAAATACAAAAAGATGATGATTTATGTTGTACTGTCCAAGTTGTAGCAATTACAGAAAACATGACTGACGAAACTCATTATGATTGGTCACATCCGGATACTTATTGGGATTCTGTTAGAGAAGCTGCTTTATTGGATTACTTAGATGATTATAAAATGATTTCCACAAATGTTTTAATAATTGATCCATCTTATAAAGATTTATCTATAAACCTTTCTGTTATTTTAAGTAGTTCCAGTGTAGATATGGATGATTTACGAACTGATATTAAAGAAGTAATTAAAAGTCAATGTTATGTATTAGGGGATACTTTATATCCTACAGAAATAGTTAAAGATATAGCAGAATTAGATGATACTAATATTACAAGAGTGGATTTAACTCAATTAAGAGTAGATGGAGCATCACAAGTTAGTCCTTATAATTCAATTACTTTAGATTGGGGAGTTTATTTTAGAACTAAATCTTCTAATATAACAGTTTCTTTTACAACTCCTACATAGAGATAACTTATGACTTTATTTGATTGGACTCAATATTTACCAGAATCTTTAAAAACAAAGTATGAGGTAGCAGGAGTTCCTCAGACTATAATAGAAAAGGTTCTACAACTATTAGTACAGGTATTGTCTGGTAATGCTGGAACTACTGCTGATTTTGAATCTAAATTATATGAGTTGAAATATTTTTGGGATGCTTATGGTACTCAGGATTTAAGTAAATTAAAAACACTTTTAGACTCAAATGGAATTACTACTAAAGTAGCTTATATAAATGAAATATGTGGAACAAGTACACCAGCAGATAGTGAAAAAGCTTACCTTGCTACAGTTCAAGCAGTAGGTAAGATGAAAGGCACTCTTAAAGGAGTACAAAATATTCTCCGGTTATTTGGAATTACTGTTTCAATAGTACCTTGGTATGATCCTCTTTATCCAGATCCTGAAGCAGAAGAATGTAATGTTATTATTACTGCTTCTTTAGATAGTGGTTGTCTTGCAGAAGGATCTTATAGTACAGTAGAAGATATTATAAAACTACTTTTAGATGTATGTGCAATTATTAAAAGATTTGATTTAGTAAAACGATTTACTACTCAATTACCTTTTAATGAATCTTTAATAACAAGAGAAATAGAACAATATATTTGTGATTACTATGATTGGAGAACTTCAAGAGATTGTTGTGATGTATACTGTATAGGCAGTAAGATGCCAGCAGCTTTTTATACAGGACAAATTATATGTACTGGAGATTTTATTCACAACGGAGTATATTCCAGTCAATGTACTGCGGATCTTGAATGTACGTTAGATAGAATAGATATAGATATTGTTGATCCTATAATAAGAGCAAGTGCAGAATTAGAAGTAAAAGATATTATTTTTCAAAGTGTACATACTGTAAGATTTACTTTTGATTATGCAGTTGATTTTGGACAAGGGTGTGGTTATGGTGTTGTTGTAGGAGATGCTATTATAGTAAATGATGCACTCGATCCTGTTAACAACAAACATTTTAATATTACTGCTTTTGATAACACAGATAAATGGATTGAAGTTTTTAATATTGATGTATCAGATCATTCTCACGACGAACTTGGTTCTATTGCTGTTATGGCTATTAATTTAGCTGCTCATACTAATAGATATATAACAGGTTATGAATCTCCAGTTAGAATCCCTTTGTATGATTATGGTTTTATTCCTGTTGCAGGAGATTTTAGTGAAGCTAATTGGTTAATAGGAACTAAGTGGATAAGAGGTGGTGACTATAGAGAGTGTCCTGATATATTTCTTGGGTTGTATAGTATTAAAAATGTAGGAGTTCAGTGGACTTTATATGAAAACGATAGTATAGGTGATGAATATTATCTTGAAAAAGCTGGTAGCGGTGATCCATTAATTCTTGCTGAACCTAACATTTTAACAGTGGATGAAGTAGAATATACAAAAGGAACTGCAGGTCTATTAAGTCCAGGAGAATGGGATTATTTTACAGATAGTATTATTGGTTTTCCAACTATTGCTCTTAAACTTAACGATGGAACTGATCCTTCTTTAAAAGCTGATAATACAATAGAAGCTGGAGCTAAAAAAGATTATTGTGTTGATACTTTAATTACTCACGCTCCGGAATCTATGTGGAGTGGTCCAATACCTTATTTAAGTTAAATAATGAAAGGAAAATTAAATATGTCTGTTGAATCAAAAATTACAACTAAATTACCAGGTTTGTTAGAAGGTTATTTCAAAGCCGAAGCTTGGGAAAATGATAAGTGTACCTATGCTTATGAAAAAGAAAATAAAGTAGTATTAGGTGCGGGTAGAGTTATTCCAAGATTACTTGGAGGTAGAACTCAAGGTTGGGTTCCTACAAGTGATTTAACAGGAATACATAAATTTGTATTATTTGGAATAGATAATACTGTAACTACTCCAGATTGTAATGCTGAAATGTTAGCTGGAGATTTTGGAACATATTATTCAAATTTAAATCCAATAATATATACTGAAATAGATATAGTAGCTTTTCCTTGTTTAAAATCTACTGACACTATTGAAATAAGTACTGTTCCTGTTAATAATTGTACTGCTTTAGTTACTCCAGGTTCTAATGAAGCTACTTTGTCTTCTGATATAGGAACTAATTATATAGATATTTGTGCAAGAGTAGGTCCAGGATGGGCAGCTGCAGGACAAGTTAAATATTATGCTATGGCAGCTTTACTTGCAAGATCAACTAACCCAAGTGACACAAATGAATATGTGACCGTGATGGAAACTTTCCCAGTCATGGTGAAGAATTCCACGGTCACATTTAAGTTCCTCTGGCAATTGTATGTTTAGAAATTAATTTTGACATAGTGAAAAGGAAGGGACACAGAGTAGCTCTCTTGAAAAGATTCCTTGCTATCTTTTCTACCTTCTTTTTCACTTATCTGCAAGGAGATTATAATAATGGGAAAAAAGTATTCTTTTATTGAAATTCAAAAAATTTACAGATCTTATAATTATGTATTATTGTCTAACTTAATGTAAGAAAAATTTAAAAAAGTAGTATAAAAATTAACTCTTATAATGTAAAAGAGGAGAAAAAATGGATTTATTGAATGTAGTATCAGAAGAAGAATCACAACAAATTGAAAACCTATTAAACAAAGCGTTTGAGAATGCTCCATCTTTCCATACAGATACTGAAATTAGAGTTGGAGTATTAGATGGTTCTAAATTTCCTACTCCAGCATCTAAGTATTATAGATCATTAAGTGAAATAAATAAAATTCAAGTAGGATTAAAAACTTTAATTTTTGAGTATAGACTACAAGAACAGGAATTAAAATTACTCAAGATTAATAATTTAGTTGGAACTAATGATGAAACAAAAATAGAAGTAAGTAAAATAGAAATCAAAATAGAAAGCATAGAATTTACACTTAAAAATTTAAAAAGGGAAATAGAAGGTAGATTAAAAGAATTACTTTTATGGGATAAAGTTATTACTGATTTAGAACCTGTTTTAGTACAACAAGATTTACCTTTAAATAATCCAGATGCTTACCAAAAAGTATATTTGTTAATTAAAGGGATTAAACAATGTAGAGAAAAACTTGCTACAAAAGGAATCAAAAAAGAGGAAATAAGAAATATATTTATTAGTTTATTATCTAACGCCGAAATTATTAAACAGAAAAATTTAACATCTGCAGTTTTAAAGGAACTTACTTTAAGTGAAAAAGAATTTGTTAATACTCAGAAAATCTTACCTGTAACTTTTACAGAGGATGAAATAAAATTGATACAAGAAGCAAACGAATTTAAAAAAGAGGTTGCAGAAGATTCTGACGTTGCTAAAGAATTAGAGGATATGAAAACCAAGTTAGATGATTTAATGAGTAAACAAAAATTAGGAGATTAATGTGTCTACTGAAGTTGTAACCCTATTAGATATTCAAAATAGGACTGATGCAGATTATAACCTATTAAGAACAGGCTATCCATTATCTGGTTATGAAGATGCTACAGGTCCTCCTGAAGCAACCGTTGAATCTTTTGACGCTGCTGGAGTTACTTTAGATGTAACTACTTTCTTTGAAGGAAGGTTATGTCAACCAGAATTTAGAATATTAAAAGATGTTAAAACTCTGGCTAATATAGTAGCTAATTTAGGTTCACCTATTAGCCCAGGTCCTAAGAAATTTATATTAATATCATCTACAGATGAGGAAGCTGATTATTTAGAAAATAAGTTAATAGATGGTGATGGGATATTAGTTTCTAAATTAACTGAAAGTAGTGGTTTTGAATCACTTCAATTAGATGTTAGGGTTAAAAATTCTATTGAAATAGAATTGGATATATTACACTTAGTAGGTGATGAAAATACGCCAGGTATTGATAAATATTATGGAACAAGTGCTGCTGGAACTAAAGGTTGGCATTCTTTTACTACTCAAGATAAAAGAGTTTCTATTAGTTCAGTAGATTCTGCAAGTGACTTTCTTGAAAATAAAATAATAGATAATGATGGGATACAGATTACAAATACTACTGATAGTACAGGTTTTCAAACTTTAGACTTTTCGGTTAATATTAAAAATTCAATAGAGATTGATTCAGATTACTTACAATTAATTAATGATGAAAATATTCCAGGTAACTCTAAGTTTTATGGAACTACTACTGTTGGAGTAAAAGGTTGGCAATCACTTCCCACTAAAAATTCAATAGAAGAAGACTCAGCAGAACTTCAACTTGTTAATGATAGTAATGCACCAGGTAACTCTAAATTTTATGGAACTACAACAGTAGGTGTTAAGGGATGGCAATCATTTCCTATTAAACGATCTATTGAAGAAAATTCAGCGGAACTTCAACTTATTAATGATGAAACTGCTCCAGGCAATCTTTATTATTATGGTACCAATGCTATAGGTATAAAAGGATGGCAAGCATTTAATGAAATTATTGGGAATGTTTCTATTACCGTAGGGGATATAGGTAGTGGAGTTTTAGATGATAAAGTAGTAGGTGGAGATGGAATACTTACTACAGTTGTAACAGAAAGTAATGGTGAACAGTTATTAGATTTTTCAGTTTTAACAAAAAATTCAATAGAGATTGATTCAGACTATTTGCAATTAGTAAGTGACGAGAATGCACCAGGTAACTCTAAGTTTTATGGTACAAGTATAGCAGGAGTAAAAGGGTGGCAGTCTTTACCTGTTAGATTTTCAGTAGCAGAAGCTTCAGAATATATTCAATTATTAAATGATAATTTAGCACCTGGATCACAAAAATATTATGGAACTGATAATGCTGGTACTAAAGGATTTCATGCTTTACCTTTACCTGGAGTTGGAGGAGATTTATATCCAGAAGATTCTATAAATGTTGTATCAAGTATTCCAGATTCAGCAGGTATTACAGATTTTACTATTTCTTTAGTTAATGATGAAAATGTACCTGGTTATTATAAATATTATGGAACAAATTCTGTTGGTACAAGAGGTTGGAGAGATTTAAGTGATTTACCTAATGAAATTGGATTAGGAGGAAGTCCTGATTTAGATTCTGTAGGAACAGATTATCCTGTTTTAAGAAGATGTAATGTAAATATACTTGATGGTTCTATTTCAGATGTAGGAATTTTAGGAGATGATATTGTTCTATCTGGTGATGGAATAACAGCAGATCAACAATTGGTTGCTTCTAAAGTTTGGAATGCTGTTTGGAATGATATAGTTGATTTCCAGGAATTAGATGATAAACTACGTTTTGGAAAATGTTATTATGATAGTAATACAGGTGCAAAGATATGTAATAAAAGATGTCAGAAATCAGTTATTGGAATAGCTTCTGATACTTTTGGTTATGCTTTAGGTGCAGGTAATGGCAAAGCTCCTATAGGAGTAACAGGATGGGTACTTGCTTTTGTAGATAAAGAATATGAACGGGGAACACCTTTAACTAATGACAAAGTAGGAAATCTTACAGAAATGACTTTAGCAGAAAAACAAATGTATCCTGAAAGAATAGTAGCAATTTATAAAAAGAAAGAAGCTGCTACTACTTGGGGTCTTGAAGATAAAAAAGTTCAAGTTAACGGAAGACATTGGGTGAAGATTAAATAATTGAGGTTTTTATGGCAACGGAAAAAATTACTTTAGGACAAATACAAGGTAGATTAGATTCGGATTATAATCTTGTTAAGTCAGGATATCCTTTAACAGGATATGAAGAATCTACTGGACCCCCTGAAGCAACTGTTGATTCTTTTGATATTACAGGAGTTACTTTAGATGTAACTACTTTCTTTGAAGGAAGATTGTGTAGACCTGAATTTAGATTGTTAAAAGATGTAAAAGTTTTGGCTACTATACTTGCTAATTTAGGTTCACCTATAGTTCCAGGACCAAAGAAATTTATACTTGTTTCTTCTCTTGATACTAAATCGGGGTATCTTGAAGAAAAAATTGATGAAGGTAGTGTACTTATAACAAAAATAACAGATGGTACTGGTTATGAATCATTACAATTAGATGTTTCAGTAAAAAATTCTATAGAAGTAAATTTAAACCAATTGCAATTAGTTAATGATGAGACTGCTCCAGGTAATGATAAGTTTTATGGAACAAGTGCTTTAGGAGTAAAAGGTTGGCAATCATTTGCTCTTACTGATAGACGATCTTCTGTAACTGCTGCTGATACTACGAGTGATTTTTTAGATAATAAAATAGTTGATGGAGGTGCAATACTTACTACTGTTAATACTGATACTACGGGTGAACAAACATTAGATTTTTCTATTTTAACAAAAAATTCTATTCATGTATCTGCGGATTTTTTAGCAGCAGAAATGTTAGAATTATTTAATGATGAGAATGCACCAGGTAATTCTAAATTTTATGGAACTACTACTTTGGGTGTTAAAGGATGGCAATCATTTCCTACTAAACGATCTATAGAGGAAGATTCAGCAGAACTTCAACTTGTTAATGATGAAACTACTCCTGGTAATAATAGGTATTATGGAACAGATTTAATTGGAGCAAAAGGTTGGCACACTTTTGCTGCTTCTGCTGGTGCAACTGTTTCTATTACTGTTGGTGATATAGGAAGTGGTTTCTTAGATGATAAGGTAGTAGCTGGAGATGGATTACTTACTGTTATTGACACAGCAAGTAATGGTGAACAGTTATTAGATTTTTCAGTATTAATAAAAAATTCTATTGAAATAGATTTAGATTACTTACAATTATCAGGTGATGAGAATGCTCCAGGTAATTCTAAGTTTTATGGAACTACAGTAGGAGGAGTAAAAGGGTGGCAATCACTTCCCACTAAAAATTCTATTGAAGAGGATTCAAATGAATTACAGTTAATTAATGATGAAAACGCACCTGGTAATCTTCATTATTATGGAACAAATGTAGGAGGAACAAAAGGATGGCACGCATTTACAGATATTCCAATACCCGCCGTTTCTGTAAGTATAACAGATTCTTCATCTGATTATTTAGATAATAAAGTTAGTGATGGAGATGGAATTTTAACTACTATACTTACTGATAGTAGTAGTGAACAAACTTTAAATTTTTCAGTTTTAGTTAAAAATTCAATAGAAATAAATTTAGATTCTTTACAATTAGTAAATGATGAGTCTGCACCTGGAAATAGTAAATTTTATGGAACAACTGTTGGTGGTGTTAAAGGATGGCAATCTCTTCCTATTAAAAATTCAATAGAACAAGATTCAGAAGAATTACAATTAGTAAATGATGAGTCTGCACCTGGAAATACTAATTACTATGGTACAAATACTGGAGGTATAAAAGGTTGGCATTCATTTACAGATATCCCATTACCTTCTGTTGCAATTAGTAATTCAGATTCTTCATCTGATTATTTAAATAATAAGGTTACTGATGGTGATGGAATTCTAACTTCTATTAATACTGATAGTAGTAGTGAACAAACTTTAAATTTTTCAGTTTTAGTTAAAAATTCAATAGAAATAAATTTAGATTACTTACAATTATCAGGTGATGAGAATGCACCAGGTAATTCTAAATTTTATGGAACTACTACTTTGGGTGTTAAAGGATGGCAAGCTTTATCAGACTTACCTGCTGATATAGGAATTGGTGGATCTCCTGGAGCTTCTATACCTACTCTTAGACGATGTACTATTGCCACTGATACAGGAGTTATAACTGTAGGTGATGGTCCTGATTTAATGTTAAATGGATCAAATGATATTACTCCTGATCAAGAATTTATTGCTCTTAAAGTTTGGAATGCTATATTTAATGATATAGCAGATTTTCAAGAGTTAGATGATGAATTAGTATATGGTAAGTGTTACTATGATACTGTAAATGGAGCTGCAATTTGTAACACAAGATGTCAAGAATCTGTTATAGGAATTGCTTCTGATACTTTTGGTTATGCTTTAGGTACAGGAAATGGAGGAGTTCCAATAGCTATATCTGGATGGGTTCTTGCTTTTGTAGATAAAGAATATAGAATAGGAATTCCTTTAACTAATAATAAATATGGAACTCTTACAGAAATGACATTAGCAGAAAAACAAATGTATCCTGAAAGAATAGTAGCAATTTATAAAAAGAAAGAGCCTTTAAAATCTTGGGGTCCAGAAAATAAAAAAATTGAAGTTAATAATAGACATTGGGTGAAGATTAAATAATTGAGGTTTTTATTATAGACATAGAAATTATTAAATATAAGCTTTATAGGGGAATTAAGTGGATTCTTTATTTAAAGAGACTTTTATAAAATTATGTAAAGAGGATTTAACTTCTGCTTGTTTATTAGCTCTTAGTGTTTTATCTCTAAGACATATTTCAGAAGAAGAAAAATACAATACAATAAAATCAGTATTATCTAACATTAGTATTAGTAATTCTGAATTAGATAAAGTAAAAGAAATATATCTAACTATTGAATCTTATGATATTAAGTGGATTAGTATAATGAAAGATATAGAGAAAGATATAGTAAGTATTTTATATTCTAATGTAACTAAATCTAATGATAATTGTAATAAAGGTTCAAAAAAATCAATTATACCTGAAATTAAAAAATGGTGGAAAGACTAATGAAAATATATAAAATAATAGGTATGAGAGAACAATTAAAAAAAGATTTTCTGAAGTTAGCAAAAAGTGAATGTTTAGAAGCACAACAAATAAAAAAAGGATATACAAATCCTTTAGTAATATCTAATATAATTAAATGTAGAGTAAAATGTTTAAAGGATAAAATAGGTAATTTAAATGGATAATAAACATTTATTGAAAACTAAAGTATTTAGTAGGATATCTTCAATAGAATTAGTAAATTCTGAAAAATGTCAAAATGCTTGTACTTACTGTTATAGAACTTATAAACATAATAAATCTAATCTTTATGCTATAAATGGTAAAAGAGCTAATGATCTTTTAAGAAAATTCTTAGATTTATTTGAATTAGATAATAGTTTTTATACCACAAAATCCATAGAAATGTTTGGTGGTGATGGATTGTTAGATTATAAATTAAGTATGGAAGTTCTTCAAGTACTTAATTATTACAAACCAAAACTTATTTCAATTCCTACTAACGCAAGATTAATATCTGAGTTAACTGAATATGATATAATTACATTATTATCTGCAAGTAAAGATACACCTATTAGTCTTAGTCTATCAGTTGATGGTACTTTAGGATTAAAATATAGAAAGTTATCTAAAATAGGGCAGATGTTAGGATATGAAGAAAAAATTAACTATGATAAATTATTTAAGTTATCTAAAAAGTATAAATGGGGTTATCATCCAATGCTCCCTTTTGAAGAATCAGATAGATGGTTAGAAGTTGTTAAATTCTTTTATAATGATTATGGTATTGTTCCTTATCTTTTAGAAATAAGACATCCTTTATCAAAAGAAAATATAATAAAATCGGTTAGAAATCTTGTAAGGATTAGAAATTTTTATGAGGAAAAACTCGCTAATTATGACAAAGAAAGTAAAGATAAAATTTTGAGTAATGCTAATACTATCCATGCAAGTCAGTGTCCAAGAGGTATAGGATGTTCAGCTTTAACTACAATGTATATAATGCCTAACGGAGATTTACCTTTTTGTCATAGAGTAATTGATCCTCCTTGGGTTATGGCTAATATAGATCAAAAAACTTTTGATATATCGAAATTAGTAAATTTTAGATCCGGGTATGACCATAGAAATCATCCTTTATGTATGGTATGTCCTATAAGAAAAACTTGTAGTGGACTATGTCAAGGTGCTTGTTATGAATATTGGGGGGACCCTTTTATACCAATAGATTCTATTTGTAATTATATTTTACTTAAAAATTGGGTATTTTCGAGACTCTATACCGATTGGAAACTAATGCTACAATATAGTATTGATGAAAATTTATTAGAGAAAAAAGTTTATGAGCTATTTGACAAAGATATAATAGATTCTATTATGGAAGAAAGTAATGAATATATTATTTATGAACCGTAATAGTGGTGCTGGTGTTGAATTTGAAGGTAATTTATTTATTGATATTTTAAGTAGAGTTGTAGGAATTGATACTATAAATGTTTATAGTTCTCAATGTCAGCAACATTTTAAAATGTTTGAATTTTCCAAATATGATCTTATTATACTTAATGATATAGATGTAAATGGATTTAATCATCAAAAATTTGATGTGGATGTACCTATTATTAATATAAATTTTGGTGGTACTGGAAATAGGTCAAAGGTTATAGATTTAATAATTGATATTAATATACCTTATACATTTTACTATGAAACGTATATGTTGAATTATTATCCTATAAATTTTATATCAGGCAACATATGGAAGGATTATATTAAATGGGAAGATAGATCTGATGAAATTCTATATGTATCAAGATTTTCAAAAGAAAAAATTATACCTGAATTTTTAAACTACGTAAGAAGTATAGATGGTGTTATTAATTTTTATGGACCAATAATAGATGAAGCATACTATAAAAGTAATAGAGATATTATAGATTACAAAGGATATATTAATCATAAAGAATTATTAAAAATATATAATAATTATAAATCAATATATTTATTCTCTACAACAGAATGTTTATCAATGACACTAAGAGAAGCAATATTATGTGGAACTGTTCCTATAGTTTATGATATAAATAATTTTACTAAGATGATAGAAGAATATATAATATTATCTAATAAAAATTGCTCATATAAAAAAGAGATAATATTTAGTAAACATAAAAAGATAGAAAAAGATAGAAAATATCTTAATAATATTTTTTCTTTTGATAAAATGGTAATAGATTTTATTTTTTGTTTACGTGGTCTTTTATTAAAAAATTTAAAATTTGATAAAAATTATAAGGCTAAAATAAATTTATTACATAATAATAAGAGATCTTGTAAAGCGTATATTAATGATACTATAAATTGGAACAATGTTAAAATTTAAAGGAATACATAATGAAATATGATTTAACTGATTTAGGTTATCATTACAAAGGTGCAGCTACTCCTAAGTTTACTTCTTTTGATATAGATAATTGGAAAATAATAGAAGTACCTGATGATGTAGATATTAAAAAAGCAAAAGAAGAAATAAAAAGGTTTTTAAATGGAATATGTGCTATAGAACTTCCTACATCTTTAAAGTGTAATCTCAGGTGTACCTATTGTTATATTGACGACCCACGAATGAAAAATAAAAATGTTAGTAGGGATAGTGTAACTAAAATATTAGAAAGAGTTTCTACAACTTTCCCAAAATTATTAGTAAAAAATGTAAATAAAGATAATCCAATTTACATATCTCCTTGGGGAGCAGAACCTTTTATGAATATAGATACACTTGAAGCTGTATATGAATTTTGTCATGATAAATATGGAAAAGAACAATATATAGTTAATACATCTACTAATGGTACTATTTGGAGTGATAGAATAGCTAAGTTCTTTACCAATTTAATAGATGATAAAGCACTTAAACAACTTCAAATTTCTTTAGATGGTCCACCAGATGTCCATAATAAGTATAGAAAATATATTAATGGTAATCCAAGTTTTAAAGATGTAGAAATTTTTACTTTAAAATTTAGAGAACTGATGGGAGATTTAGGAGTTGTAGAAAAAATAGATCATTTTTGTTCTACAATACATTTAACTGATATACATTTTGCTAATATATGGAAAGATACAGCGGATTTTTTTTCCACACCAGGAGAATGGTGGACATCTTTTCCTTTTTTACCTATGCGTATGTCAGGTGAAAATATGCAAAATGAAAAGGAAATAAAAAGGTTTATTCAAGCTCAATTTCTTTTATTAGAATTAGTAAAGGAAAAACAAAAACAAAATTTAAAAGTTGTAGATTTTTATACAGCTAAATTATTTGGAGAAATAAGTTGTAGATCAAGAAATGCATTTCCTTATTGTTCAGCAATGTCTACACAAATAGGTATTGATATAGATGGAAGTATATATCCTTGTCATGGAGCTATAACTACTCCTATATATAAACCTTTTTTGTGGATTGGTAATCTTTTTGAAGGTGTATTATCATATCAAAAAATAATAAGGAATTTACATTATCAATTTGGTAGTATTTGGACTCGATCAAGATGTACTTCTTGTCCTGTGTACCAATATGGTACAGGAAATATTTGTTGGAGTTGTGCTCCACATAATTTAGCTATTTCAGGTAATCCTTCTATTGATAACATAAATAAATGTATAGCTTATGGAGAAAGTTTTAAATATTGGGTACAAATAGCTAAGATGAATATAAATAATCCTATATTAGATGAAATATCAAGTGATACATGGTATGGTGAAGGTATAAATACAGTTGATTTTTCTAAAGATAGATTACAACTACAAAAAGATAATATGCATTATGACCGAAATTTTGATGGATTTATAATGAAAGCAATAGACAAATTTACAGGTGTTTTACCATCCAAAAATATACAATATGAAGATACATGGTGGAAAATGGATGATTACTTGAGGAGGTAGTAAAAATGGGGTATTCTTGGATAGCAACCTCTATTGGAGGTAAAACTCTTAAAACTATATTTCAGGAAATTTCAGATAATTTAGATTTATTAAATGTAGACTTAGAGTTACCCGTATATTCTTGGGTTAATATACCTGTTAAAGGTCAAAAAATTACAAGTCTTTTGGGAGTTGAACAACGAACTGTTACAGATGATGGAGACGATCAAAATTATTGTAGAACACATTATGCAACTTATAATGTAAGTCATGATAGTGCTCATGATGCTTCTCATTTAAATGATCATAATTCATCTCATGATAATGGACATCTTGCAGGAGTAGATAGTTCTCAGGATACTTCTTATTTAAATGATCATAATAGTGGACATGATAATGGACATCTTGCAGGAGTAGATAGTTCTCAGGATACTTCTCATTTAAATGATCATAATTCATCTCATGATGATGGTCACGATACAGGAGAAGATTCTACACAAAAAACTTCTCATTTAAATAATCATAATAGTGGATATCATACAGATGATTGGTCATAAGGAGTAGATTCTACACAAAAAACTTCTCATTTAAATAATCATAATAGTGGATATCATACAGATGATTGGTCATAAGGAGTAAATATGTCATTTATATGGGTAACTAATGTTAATGTTGGAGATAGTATAGAATTGGCGGATATTAATGAAATTCGTACTAATATAGATAGTGTTAAAGATGCTTTGGCAAATATTACTCATGATGCCACTTATCTAAATGATCATAATTCATCTCATGATAATGGACATCTTGCAGGAGTAGATAGTTCTCAGGATACTTCTCATTTAAATGATCATAATTCATCTCATGATAATGGACATCTTGCAGGAGTAGATAGTTCTCAGGATACTTCTCATTTAAATGATCATAATAGTGGACATGATAATGGACATCTTGCAGGAGTAGATAGTTCTCAGGATACTTCTCATTTAAATGATCATAATAGTGGACATGATAATGGACATCTTACAGGAGTAGATAGTTCCTATAATACATCACATGGTACTTTACCTACTGGAGGTACTATTACTACTTCTGGTAGTTATAGAATACATTCATTTACTAGTAGTAGTACTTTTAATACCCAAGGTAATTCTTATAATTGTGAATGGTTAATTGCTGGAGGAGGAGGTGGAGGAGGTTTTGGTAGTGCTAATGGAGGTGGTGGTGGAGGAGGAGGAGGAGGTTACATTATAAGTTCAGGAGCAAAAAATGGCTCATATGGAGTTACTGTAGGAGGAGGAGGAGCTGGAGGGAGAACTAGCGGTAATGTTAGTTCAGTTCAAGGTAGTAGTAGTTCCTTTTCTGGAACAGGAAATGGTGGTGGACGTGGAGGAAATAGGGAAACCTTACAGTCAGGAGTTGTTGGAGGTTGTGGTGGTGGTGGTTGCAAGTATGTTGGTGGTGCTGCTGGTAATCAAGGTGGTGATGGTGCTGCTGGTAATGTATTTGGTGGAGGTGGTGGTGGAGGTATGGGAGGAAATGCTTCTGCTCAGACAGGCGGTATTCCAGGGTATCATAGTATTACAGGTTCTTCTGTAGCACGATGTGGTGGTGGTGGTGGTGGTTGCAAGTATGTTGGTGGTGCTGCTGGTGTAGGAAAGGGTGGTGGTGGAGCTGGTGGTAGTGGTAGAACAAGTAATGGATCATCCGGTGCTAGTGGAATAGTAATAATAAGATATATTCCTTAACTAAGGAGTTAAAAATGGCTCATTTTGCTGAATTAGATGAAAATAATGTAATATTAAGAGTTTGTGTTGTGGATAATAAATATGTACCTGAAGATAAACATATAGATGGTGAAAAATGGTGTGAAAATTTTTGGGGTGGTAGATGGAAACAAACTTCTTATAATCATAATTTTAGAAAACACTATTGTGGACCAGGTTATAAATATGATAAAGATTTAGATGTGTTTATTGCACCTAAACCTTTTAATTCATGGTCATTAAATAATAATATGGATTGGACACCTCCTGTTCCATATCCTATTATTATTAAAAGTAGTAATAAAGAAAATATTGATATTATTAAAATTCCTAATGAATCACCATATATAATTACTTTATCAAAAGAAAATCTTTATATTGCTGATGATATAATTTTAGAAACTAAAACAGATACTATCTTTATTACTACTTCAATTTTTAGTACTTTAACTAATAATAATACCCCGGATAATTTATCTAATTTCAATACTAATGATGAAGAAACTTTAGAATTAAAATCAGGAGAGTTTATAATTGATTATTTGAACAGTTTAATAAGGTTTAGTTCTTCTCAAGCAAATGAAATGGCAACAATTAATTATGATATTTTCTATTGTGTTCATTGGGATGAAGAAAATCTTAGATGGATAAATTATGAAGAAGTAAACAATGAAGATAAAATATGGGATGCAGAAAATCTTATATGGATAAATAAATAAAAATTTAATAATATTAATTAATTTAAACATTAGATTCAATAAAATGTGAGGTGAAAAGTGATTATACAAGATGAAAAACAATTATTAGGATATGATTTAGGGTGCTCCATATCTAATCACTTACGACAACAGATTAAAAATGGAGAAGAAACAGATAATGGTGCTACTTTCAAACCAAAAGATAAAGAACTTTCAAAAGGTTGTCAAAATGCTTGTAAAAAGGGTAGTTGGTTATGTATATATTTATCTTTTTATTGTAATAGACAATGTTTTTTTTGTACCCAAAATAGAGATGAGTTAAGATTAGATGAAAATAAAAGTCTTTGGTCATTCGAAGAAATGGGACTACCTAATATTGAAATGTTTAAAGAAAAAATGAATATTAATAAAGATGTAGTAAAAGGTATATCATTTACAGGTGGTGAACCATTTTTACAATTAGATAAAACATTTGAAAATAATAAAGGTATATATGAATGGTTAGATGTAATAAATTCTATTAATTGGAAAGAAAGACCTTATTTATGGGTATATACAAATGGTGATCATGTAAATGAAAATAATGTAAATAAATTAATAAGAAAAGGTATTAATGAAATAAGATTTGATCTTGCAGCTTCTAATTATAGTGATAAAATTTTTAAAAAAATGGAAATGGTAAGAAAAAAAGTTTTTAAACTAGGAGTTGAAGTTCCGGTTTTAAGTAATCAACTTGACAAATTAATAGGTTCATTAAAAAGAATGGAAGATATAGGCGTAGATTATTTAAATCTTCATGAACTTCAATATACACAAAATAATTGGAATTATTTTATAAATTCTGGTTTAATAGATTATAAATTTTTAGATAAGGTAAGTCCAGAATGGGGTTATTATATACCTTCTATTATAGATGTATATACTGTGATTCGTTATATTGATAATAATAATATAAATTTAATATATAATGATTGTAGTAGTATAAATGCTAGATTACAAAGAATAGGTATGGATTATCTAAAATTAAAATTAGATAATAATAAAGAAAAACGAAATAACATAGGAACTTGGGAAGAGTATTTAAAAATTAAAAGAAATTTAAATCAGTTATAATAAAGAATGGGAATAATATTAATTTTAAATGGATTCTTTTAACTTGATTTTATAATAATATGATATAACATTATTTTTTATAATTAATTAGAGGAAAATATATAATGGCAGGAAGCAAAAGCTACACTGAAATTCTAACAGACATACTTAAACCGCGTTGGGTTCAAGTATGTGATCCTGTTGAAGGTACTCCTGATGCTACCCAAACAGTTGATATTAATCACACTACAGGAGCATTAACTTTCAACGTTGAAGGTGTAAGTAATAGACCTATTCAAGATAATTATGGAATTGTAAAAGAACTTGCACTTTTAGCATCTGATCATCATTATGATGATGGTATGCATCATATAGCAGATATTGATGTTATAGTAAATGCTGGAATACAGGAAGTATTAGGTAAATTAGATTTAACCTTTTATGGAATGGATATTCCAGAGGAATCAGGGGTATATACTACTACATCGGAATTAGCAGATAAAATTGCTGAGTTATATGAATATCTTGCTATTTTAAGAAAAGGTTTAGGTAGTCATGTTGCAAGTAGATTAGATATTAAATACTTAATTGAAAATGAATTAGGGTTAGTAGGTTTTCTTACAGATCCTAATTATTTTACTTCTACGTCTGCTATGAATCGTAGTAACTTTAAAATTTTAGAAGATTATATAGAAGCATGGATTAATGGTAAAAAATTGAACCTTAGAGGAACTAATATAGCTTCTGATGATGGAGTATGTTATATTCCTTTAAGTAGTCCATCAAAATCAATTATAAGTGATCCAGAAGCAGATGTAATTTGGTTAGAAATTTATTCTACAGAACTTTCTACTACTTATGTACCTTATGGTAATTTACAATACGGAGTAAGTGGAAGTTATCAAATAATAACTCCTACAAATACATATGTTTGGGTAGATGCTATTGCTTTAGGTTATCATAATATGATGATTAATGCAGATCAAGATCCACTTACATTACCTTTTGTTCAACAACTTCAATATAATTTTGCTACCAGTACATTTGATCCTTCAACTTCTTTTTATGGTATAGATGTTTGTACTACTCTTAGCGGTCAAAGTATTGTTAGATCTAATGTTAGAGGTTTATGGAAAGCTGCGGATGATTCTTGTGTAGTATTTCCTGTTGCTGTTATAGGAAAAAGAAATAGTGGAATATATCATAAAGCATTAAATCCTGCTGGAACTGCTGTTGTTAGATTAGGAAGTATTACTCCTTCAAGTTTAGCAGAATGTTTTGAATATATAAGGATAGGATATTTTGATGATTCTGGTTTAGAATGTGATTATTTAATTGAAATTTATGATGCAAGTGATGATCTTTACGGAGACTCTACAGGTATTAAATATAGAAGATCCGGTTTAAGTAGAACAACTAAAACTTCCAATCCTGATGGTATGTTTGTGGATAAAGTTTATACTGAGGATGTTGCTTATATAGGAAAACAAGCAACAGATGATTTAGATAAAATGGTAGCCGATGTATCTGAAAGAATTTTAGGAACTGATTTATATACAGAACTTTCTCCAATATTTTCAGGTGTAGCTTCAACTTATGTAACTGGTTTAGCTTATGGTAGAAGACCAACACAAGTAGTTGGTTTTGGAGCTTCTGAAACAGCTATGTTTGGTTTGGATAATAATGGTGGAGTATTTATAGATAAAACTAATGATGCTTATATTGGAATAGTAGATAATGTAAGAACTTATTGGGCTGATATTAAAGCTTCAGTTGAATCGGTTTTTAGATTAACTGAAGGAATTCATGGTTCAGAAACCAAATCTTATTTAACTTATGAACCTACTTCACAAACTGTTACTATAAATACTACTGCTTTATCAGGTCCACCTTTAATAGCATCTACTACTCCTGTTATGTTATGGCAAGATGGATCAACTGTTACTTTAACTACAAGTTGGACTGGACTTGGAACTTCATCTGCTTCTTGTATAATAAATACTACAGGACACACTGGTCATGTTTTATATGGAGTAGTTTATTTAGAGTATGGTTATGGTTCAGGTATTCCTTTTGTGTTAGATGATATAATTAAAATTGAAGATATGTTAGGAACTGAATATGATTTTTGTTATGAAAAAACAAATGGATATTGTTTAGGTTGTATGTGGTCAGGTAGTCCTACATCAGGAACTACTAATAGTATGGTACTGCCTGAATGTATAGATTGTGATTCAGAAGATGAGTTAGTAGATGGATGGATTTACATATTAGAATCTTCTACAATAGCAGGACAATCAGCACAGATATTATCTTATGATGATACAACAAGAATAGTAGTACTTAAAACTCATTTAACGGGAGCTATTTCAGCAAGTGATGTTATATCAGTAGGAAAATTAGAACCAGAAGAACCTATTTTTATTATTATTCCTTATAGTAGAGGATTAAAAGGAGTTTACAAAAGAAGTAGAGTACAAGCAACTGCTTCTGGTATATATATTTCAACTTTACCTATTACTGAATCTACTTCAGGTACTATTCAAGGAACTATTGTAACTGGACTAACTGCATTACAATATTTTGAAGTCATAATAAGAGAAGAGACTCCTTTAACATCAGGATTCTATATTACTTTTTATCATAATCCTCAATTCAATCAATTTAAAACTTTAGGTTCTATAACAAAAATGAATATTGTACGTCCCGGTATTTTTGTAGATACAACAAAAGGATCAGCAAATGAGCCTTATTCCCTATACCGAAATTTTGTTCCTACTTCCTCTACTAAAGAAGTAGACTCAACTAAATGGATAAGTACAGATTGTCAAACACCTTATTTTACAGTTAATGATTTGGAATATAACAGAGCATTTGATATACATCCGGTAGAAAATCTTGATCTCGTTGTAAGTGGAACAACAATTAGAACTAATAAAATGGTGTTAGATGATTACTTAAGTGTGTTAACAGATATTGCGGAAACAGAAGAAAATTATAGATTAATCATGGGAACTTTATTAGTTAATACAAGTGAAGGTTATAAATTACTTATTGCTTTACGTCATGTAGGAACTTTTGGATTCAACATTACGACTAATTGCTTTTTTGTAAATATGGATGTGATTTTTTAGACAAATTTATTTGGAATACTATAGGAGAAGAAATTAATGTCGCAAGGACACATAGACGCCTTATCCACATTTAAAACATATAAGCCTTTTGGAGATGCAACTAAATTGTTTAAGGCTACAGTAGTCTCTAATGAAGATACAAGATTACTTAGTAGAATTAAATGTAGTGTACCTGATTTAATTCCTTGGGATGATAAAGAAAAACTTCCTTGGATTTATCCTCTGTTTCCTGCAGGTTTAGGAGAAGGACCTTTATCTTCTTATCATTATGTTCCCGAAGAAGACTCACAAGTAATCATATTCTCAGGGGGTCAAAGCATATATAATATGTTCTATGCTTTTTCCACGACTGATCGTCTTAATAGACTTCAAGATTTCCATTCCGAATACCCACATCGTAGTGGATGGTCAGATAGTACTGAGAATAAAAAGATAATTAATACTCATGATGATGTCCAAACTATTGAACATAGAATGGCTGATGGAACAGTTAATATACATGATTCTAAAGAATCTACTACTCTTTATATAGATTTCTTTGGTACACATTTATACTTAGATAGAAAAGAACAAAAGTTAACTGTACAATATGCAGGTCATGAATTGGACATAACTTCTGATGGTATAGTTTTAAGAGCGAAGCAACTTGTTTTGTCTGGAGAAGAAGGAGTATCTATTAATTCAAAAAAAGGTATTACTCTTAATGCTCCTTATGTCGTATCTGGTGGAAGATTGATTGGGAAGGTCTGCGATAATACAGACAGTGAACAGTAGGAGATTTTAAAATGGATAATGTTATAGTTAAATCCATTAATGGTAAAACAGAAATTTCAATTTTGCCTTTCAAAATGTTTGTAAGATTTGATGAAGAAAATTTAGAAATAGCTTTTGAAGGTTCTAAAAATAATACAATTGCTTTAAAAGGAAATACACAGTTTTTATTTGATGGTAATGCTCATTTTATGAGTACTGGAGAATTTGGAATAATAACTGATGAAGAAAATATTTATTTTGAATCAATGAAAGGTAGAGTTCATTTTAATTCAAGATTAGCTGAACCTATAAAAGGTTTACCAGAAAGTATTCAAAAACGTAAAGAATATGGAAAAGAACAAAATAAAAATAAAAAAGAAGTAGAAAGAATACATAAAGAAAAAGAAATAACTGAAAAGAATTTTAATTTACATATAGAATCATTAGAGAACAGAATACTTAAATTAGAAAATAAATGTAGGCAACTTGATTCACATCTTGAAGAATATTCTAATAAAAAATATGCAGAAGGTTTGTAAATATGGCAAGAGGTGTAACAAGAATGTCATTGGATAATTGTGCAGGAACAGTTTTAACTCCTCCACAATCTACCGTATTTGCTAATGGGGCATTAGTAGCAGTTCTTGGGACTGGTATAGCTGCTCATGCTCCTTGTCCAGTTATACCAATTCACTGTGGTCCTTCTATGTCAAGTTGTTCTTTTGATGTTTTTGCTGAAGGGGTTGGTATATGTAGAAAAGGTGATTCTTGTTCTTGTGGGCATACTTCGTCAGGATCTCCTGATGTAATGGTTAACTAAAGGATTAAATAATGGCTATTAATTGGACAAATTTTCAAACACTTTCAGATACAGTAGAAGCAGCTTTAAGACAAACTGCTCCTCAAACTATTGCTACTTTAAAAATTTATGTAGATGCTATAACAAGTGCTATAGCTGATATATCTGAAATGGAAGGAACCTATACTTCTGAAAAAATTAGTAGTTTAGTTGTAACAGATTTTAATTCTTACACCGAGGTTTTAGATCAACTTTCAGAATGGGATATTAGGTTAAGAGATATGCTTAAAATAGTTGATGATATTTATCCTTTAATAGAAACTACTCCTCCAATAAGTAGTACAGGGAGTATATAAATATGCCTAACGATGATAAGAATCCTCTACCAAATGATATACCAAAAAAATCACCTCCACATGAAGAGGCTGGTAAAAATTGGAATTGGAAACCTGATGATGAATCTTTAGGTGTCAATCCTGCAACTAAGTCTGAATTTGATAATGAAAATATTTGGTATGAGAAGGGATATACTGATGAAGAAGGAAAAAGATCTTATGTTGGAAAACATACAGATCATAAGTATCCACATATTTCAATTCATGGAAAAAGTGGAACTTTAAAAGCTAAAGATGGTTATTTATATAGACTTTTTAATTGTACTATTACTGAATTATCTGCTGAAGGTATGGCAATAGTTTATTGTAGAGATTGTAAAATCGATAAACTTACTGGAACTGCTCCAGAAGCTAAAGCCAGATTCCATTTTACAAATTGTGAAATTAAAGATGTTAAAGATGTAACAAACTACCACATGTTTTTTGATAGAGAAACTAAATTTAAATCTCCTAATGGTAATTCTCAATTTAGTAACATAACAGATAGTTCTTTAATTATTTATAGTAAACCAGAATGGAAACTAACTGGCAAAAAACATATGGAGAATTTTACTGATTGTAATATAGTTGTAAGTGGACCTTCTGTAATACATAATGTTGGATCTGCTGCTATGCACTCTAATTTATTAAATTGTAACTATGTTGCAATGGGACAATGGTTGGCTACTGGAGGAAAATCTGGTTGTACTTCTGAAAGTGGTCCAAAAGTTTTTGATACCTTAGAAAATTGCGATTTTATTAATCTGAATACTAAAATAAATAATCCAGAGGTTAGTGCTGGAATGTATATGGGTATGAAGGAATGTAATGTTACAAATATAATGCCTAATTTTGTTGTTCATACTGGATTTTTTAATGGAGAAAAATGTAATGTTTCTTCTGTAGGTGGAACATATGAAGATTGTGATGTAATTCATTTTCATATAAAAGAATCTACTGCGTGTTGCGTTAATACTGATATTATTGGAGCTCCTGGTGCTGGAAGTATGTTGCAAGTAGGTGTAAGTGATGATTCCTCTTTAGTAGTAGCTGGAGGTAAAGTAGATGTTGAGGATAATGCTGCTCCAGTATTCGCTGCTAAAAATTGTTCTATGAGATTTTATGATTGTGAAAAAGTAAAACAAAATGGAAATCCTGATTTATTTGCTAACATAGAAAATTGTATAACAAGAGTATTTTTCTGTGAAGAAGTTAGATCAGTTCATGAAAGAGTTTGGAATGAAAAGAAAAATTGCCGAGTTGATGCAGTAGGTAACAAAGCAATAAAAGCTGATGATTCTGATATAGGAGTAATGGGAGAAAATTGTGTTTTAAAATTAAAATATAATAAAGAGTGTATTGCAAAATTAAAAATTGCTCATTTAAAAGATAACAGTTCATACTATTCTGAAAGAAATGGACCTATGACATCTTTAGAGGACAAGTGTATTCTTGTTGAAAATGAGAGTCATGCTAACATAGTTAAAGATAAAAAATATCTATCCCAAAGTGGAGAACATATTGTTCAAGTAAAAGGAAGAAGTAGATTTAAGAGTTTAAAAACTTGGTATAAAGGTGATGCGAGTCTCTATGGACTTAAAATTGAAGATGAAAGTATTGTTGAACTTGAGTATGACAAAGTAGAATCTGCCGTACATGTTGTTAAAATAGATGAAAGTAAATTATTTTCCAAGTGGCAAGAATTTATAGCTCATGAACATTTAGGTATTATTGGAGCTACTTCTTATATAGATATAATGGAAGGTTACATACAAACAGTAGGAGAAGAATTTACGTTAGGTCAATGCCAAGGAACTATTAAGGATGTAGATTTATTAGGAACAAAAGAAATTATCTTTAACGGAAAAAATTCTTTCTTTATTTATGATCAACTTACTAAATACATTTATATGGCTTCTGAAGATAAAGTTGAATGTGAAAAATTAGAAGTATTAAATGATGTATTAGGAGCAGATTGTATTTTTAAAGTTAGAGATGGTTCTATATTAGGTCAGTTATCACTTGCAAGTAAGGAAGCTTGGTTACATAGCTTAGATGTTAATGGTACTACGAGTATAGATGCAGACCTTTGTAAAGTAATTGGTTGTAATTTAAAATCCACTAGTATTACAGGAGGATTATTATTCATTGGAGGAACTACAGCATTAACAACAGCTTTAACTTCTAAATTAGGGCTTTTATCAGATTCCTCTTTTACTTCTTTATCTACAAGTGGTGTATATATAATGAGTAATATAAATGCTGCTTCAGTTAGTGCTAAAGGATTAGTTTTTTATGATGAAGTATCTGGACCTCAGCTCTCTTTACCTTATAAGAAAGGAGTTTACAGTAGTGATAATTTAGATATTTATGCAGAGGAAAATATTAAACTATGGGCAATAGCAGGTGATGTTTGGACTCAAGCTGGTATGAATATAAAGGAATTGGCAGGTATGAATATAGAAGAAATAGCAGGTGTTCTTGCTTCTACAAAAGCAACAATTATTACTCATAATTAAAAAGGAGGGAAAGTAAATGGATAAAATAATGGTATCCATAGAAAGTGTAAAGGATGAAAATGTTTTAGATTTAATTGATAATATAGATAATAGTTCTATTTGGGGATATGCAACATATAAAATAGAAGTGTATGCTGGAATATTAAAAGCAGGTTATAAATGTTTATTGATACCTGGTCCTACTAAAGAACCTACAATAATTCAGTATCATGGGTTAGGTATTACTAAGTTTATGTCTGAAGTTCTTTTAATAACTTGGACTAAAGAAACTATAGAAGCAGACGAATCAGAATACGAAGGTTTACATTCTTCTGTTTTAGAGGATTTAAAAAACAGAGGATGTAATTATGCAATTTGTTTTCCTTTTATGTTAAATTATATAAAGGAAATGCCTTTTGAAAAAATTTGTAAAATAGTAGATCCATCTAATATAGATTACACAAAAAATAATTTTGATTATATATTAGTTGACGGATCAAAAGATAATTTAGGTGAAATGATTGACTATATTAACAACCAATTTAGTTAGAAGAGGTTGAAATGCAAATAGAGGTTACACAAAATGTTTTTCGTTTTATGCTTCTGCATCATATAAATGAATTACTAATCAACAAAGAACTTATCATTAATTCTATTAGGAAAGCTGTGGTTCCTGTAAATGTACCCAGGACTCCTGAAGAAGTAGATGATGGAAAAGAACCATATACCGATCCTTTATTAAAGAAAAATCTTAATCAAATTTTAAGAGATTTACAAGCGTTTGCTTTATCTGGAGGTGATGGAAAAAGAAATGCTGCTTCGGAATCTACTCCTGAAACGGAAATAAGCGTAGATAATGATTCTGCTGATATAACAAATAAATCTTTTATGTTGGAATCTGCTTGGGGTTACATAAATAAAGATGAATTAGGTAATGAATTAGTTACAGAATTAGAAGAGGGTTTTAATTCTTATTTATCTATTGTAAGAGAAATTGCTTCTTGGACTATGATGTTAAATAGTAAACAAAATGATACTAATGTCCAATTAGGAGCTTCAAGTGTTTCTACTCTTTTGAATAAGTGGGGTCCTGTAGATTTAAACGATACTTTAGATGATTTTTATGTTGAACTGTTTGAACATGTAAAAGTATATGCTCTTGGTGGTAAAGTCCAACAACTTTTAGATTCAACTCCTATAGGTATTGCAGTTAGAACAGGTATTAAAAGAGATGTTAAATTTGATTCAGAAGGTTTTGTAACAATTAGATTGCCTATCGCTCGTCCTGATTCTGAAACTAAAAATCATGAATTTTATTTAACTAAAGTAGACTATTATAATGCTGGAACAAAAGCTTGTGGTAATCCTGAAATAGAATCAAATGTAATCTTTGAAGAATGTGATAATCAATTTGATCTTCAATTAACAAGTATTAATGGACAAGCAGTATGTAAAACAGAAGTTAGAACTCAAAGAAATTCTGGTAGTCCTTATATGTTAGATCCACCTCTAACATATGATGCTATAGATCCAAAAGTAATAGATATTCGTGATATTGAACCTTGTTGTGCTCCTCCGGTATCTCTACAAATATCATTTGGTTGTACTCCACAAGATGATAGAAACGATTTTCTTTCTAAAGGAGCAAGAGATGGTGTAATAGATTATGATTACGCTTCTGCCCATTTAACTCCAGATGATTCTTGTCTTTCTTGGAGAGAAATATATCAAGTAACTATAAATAGATCTCGAACAGTACATTATACTACTCAAGTAAAAAAATTAATTGCTAACTCGCTTAAGGTAGAAGTTAGAAATGAAACGTATTGGTATTGGCATTCTAACGGTGGAAAACCTGCATATAAACATTCTCGAAGATATAGAAAAATTTGGAGAACTGTTATAAAACCAGTATATGCTTGGGTAACAGAAAATAGATCTCGTACTGAACATTATTCTACAGTTGAGGAACGTCAGACAGTATCCTCTAATTACTATGGAGGTATGGCACCTTATAAAAGTTGTGGTTTTAGGTGAGCAACTACATTTAAAGATGCCTTAGTTGAAGGTATAAATGAAGTTATATTTCAAAAAGCAGATGAAATAGGAGAAGTAACTCATAATGGAGAAGTAGTTGTAAAAGGAACTGCTGATTGGCAAATGGGTATTGTTGTTGTTACTGCAGGATTTGATAGTAATGATACTGCTACTTTAAAGAAAAGTACTGATTGGGTTATAGATCAATTACAAACTCATGGAATTAAAGTTCATGTTGTTACAACAGGTATTATTCCTGAATTAGTAAGAACAGCTAAAGAATCTAGTGGTTCCTATTTTATTGGTAGTACTTATGATGAAGTAAGAAATTATTTTGGTGGATTGTTAAGGGATAATATAATAGGTTCTTGTGAAGAACAATTGCCTGTAGATGCTTCTTTTACTGGAAATGTACTTTGTGCGGATAATCCTCCTTTGACTGTTCAATTTACTTTAACAAATCCTGTAAATGATGGAGATCAATATAGTTGGAGTTTTGGTGATGGTAGTTATTCAACTCAACAAAGTCCTTCTCATATTTATACTACAGCAGGACAATTTACAGTTATATTAAGAGTTATCAGTGAAAATTATGGGAGAGTAACTACTCGTTATTACTCTGATATAGAAACAAAAGTTGATTATATTTATGTTCAAGATGTACCAGATTTAGTTGCAGCTTTTGCTGCTGATGTTACAAGTGGTGATAATGGAATGGGTACAGGTTTGTCTGTCCAGTTTACTAATCAATCTACTGGAGTATATGATTCATACTTTTGGGATTTTGGAGATGGAGGTACAAGTACTGAAGCTAATCCTTTATATATATATTTTAATGAAGGAACTTTTACTGTATCTTTAACTGTTACTAATAGTGCAACTGTATGTGGAAATGCTATTTCGGATACAGAAACAAAAGTAGCCTACATTACAGTTTGGGAATGTTTATTTTTAACTACATTAGTTGATGTTTATTACACTTATATAGAAAAATTTCCTTTTTCCTATGATATGTTAACTGGTGTTATACTCCATAAGATGCAATATAAATTTAGTAGTGATGAATGTATGCCACCAACTATTTGTGAAATTCAATCTATGCCTAATGACCTAAAACCTATTGCAATAATAGATTTGAAATATACAAGTATTACTGGAAGTGGAAAAAACTTTACACCTTATAAAATTGGTCAAGAATTATTTTGGTCAGAAAGTGGATTTCTAAGTTATGAAATTGTAAAGAATATAAATGGAAAAGGAGTTAAACTATGTTTTAATAGTGAAATGGCATTTACTGGTCCAGTTGATTCTCAAATGCTTATTTTACCTAACGTAGGTCCTTTTACGTTTAATGGTTCTGACAACATTCTTGGAATAGAAGGACCAGATTTTACTATTAGATTAATTGAGTTTAGTATACTTAATCAAACAAATTTATTAATCAATAAAGAAGCCGTTCCACAAAAATTTACGGACACTCAAAGTTATACAGCTTCGGATGTATGTGATATTATTAACTCTGCATTTGAAGGTGAAATGATTTCTACTGTAGATAAATATGGTAGAGTTGTTATTATGGCTTCTACTAAAGGTAATATTAGAATTGTAGGAGAAGATCAAGGGTCTACTGCTAATGAAAAATTTGGTGTTCCAATTTATGGTGCATTAGGAGTTAAACGTCCTGATTATGGAACCATTGATTATGAAGTTACACTTTATATAGCTTGTTATATATTAGATTCAGATTATGATATGCGACCTGGAGAAGTAATTAAAAAACTATTAGGCCCATATCAAATTTTGTTAGGAGAATTTCAAGTTAAGTCAACAAATTACTTTGAAGTTTTATATGGAAACTATCCAAGAGTTATATCTAATCAAATAGCAGCATTACCAGGACATAGATATATAGGTCATTCTCCTGTTGTTTTAGATCAAATTGAGGAATCAACAGATCAACCTACTCTTGAAAATAGTAGATTTGCTAATACAGGTTTTACTGATGAATCTGTTTGTGTTAATACCGATATTACTAAAGCTTTAACTAATTGGAATATAGATACTGCTCATGCAGCAAGTTTAAATACACCTTATTGGAAAGGGATGATATGTGAGAATGAAGGATACCCTTCATGGATTAATCTATGGTGTAAAGGTGATGATATTAGATTTTATAACAAAATGCGTTTTAATGCAGCAAAGAATTATTTAGAAGTAAAATGTAATTATGATTTTATTGCTCCCCCTCCTGTTATTAGAAATGAACTAACAGCAGAAAAAATAGGTCCTTATAATTTACCTTTAGATCCTAATAAGAAAAGATTTTTATGTTTGCGTAGGATATCTTTAGTTGGTATGACTTATGGATTTACTTTTACTGTTGGGGATAGACTTTCTGTAACAGAAAGTTATGGTACATATGATCCGGATACACAAACATTAAGTATTGATGTTACTTTAATTGAAAATTCTGAAAATCCGAAGTATACTCCAATAGTAACTATGATTCCTACTTTACAATGGTCTAATTCAGATGAAATAGTTCCTATTGTAGGAAATTGGTCAGGTATTGGAACATCCAGATTAAGTTGTGTTATGGATATAGGTACATTACCTAATGACTTTAGTGGAGAAAATATAGATTGTACTATGTGGGTTAGTCAAGGAATTGACGAAATCTCACAAGCAGACGAATGGGTATATGTAGAATTACCTTTTGGAAATAATGTTAGTGCTACTGAAATTATTAAAGCTATGCAAAGAGATGGAGATTGGTTAGCTGAAAATAATTCAAATTGTCATTGGACTCCTTCTACTTCCCATTTAGATAGTTATGGATATTTATTATTTAACACTTTAGGTGAAGGGAGAATTGAGTACCAATTCTTAGACATAGATGGTAAGTTAAGAATAAGGTCTTCAATAGATTTTGATTATAGAATTAGGTTAGGAGGTACTCCTGAACAATGCTTTGCTAATAATATTTTCGGTTGGAATCCTTTAGGAGAATTAGGAGACAGGGTAGAATCTCCACAAGGCCCATATTATACTTATACTTATATAACAGATATGTATGTTACAAAAGATTTGCATCCAGCATTAGGATCAAATAATTTAATATCTTATCATAGTTATAGTTTATATAGATATAAGCTGGTATATAATGCTGATAAGTATGAGATGTATGATACTTCAGATGAATTTCTTGAGGATTCCGCTGGATGGTATGATTCAGCAACGGGACAGAAAATGCCTCCAGTTACTCCTCTTAAAATAGCAGAACAATATCAATGGATACAATGTGGTGCTCATTTAGTAAAATGTGTTTATGATAGAGCTAAATATCTTAATTTATTATATTCTTTACTACAAGCATATTTGTTATGTGAAAATATTGGAGGTATAAATCCCAATAATACAAATCCTAATAATACAAATCCTAATAATTTACCACCTGTAGATGGAGATGAATATCCTTTTACAATTCCAGCTTGTGATGATTGTATCACTTTTACTACCTTAGAAATTCCCGTTAATTGTGTTATTACTGGTGACTGTGATGATTTAGAAACTTATGATACAATTCCTTGGAACTCTCTTGAAGTAAGAAGTATGATGAGAGAATGGGCTAACGATCCTTTTCTTTCAATAATTTTAAATGAAGTAAATGCAGCACTTATAGATCCAGATAACTATGATCGTTATGTGGAACGTCTTTATGCTTTATTTACAACCATACTTGCAGATGAAGTTGATATAACAGATACCACAACTACAACTACTTCTTCAGAAACAGAATTTTCTGTTTCAAGTATATCTACTGAATTACAAACTCTTAGAGATTCTATTATAGTTAATCTTAGAGTTAATCCATTAAGAATGGCAGTAGATATGGGAATTTTTGCTATTAGATATGTAGAAGCTTATAATTCTACAGGAGAAACAAACGGAATTTCTTTTATTAAAAAGAAATTTTCAACTTTAGATAGTACATTCTATAAATTTACTATTGCTAAATATTCTTTATTTACCTATTCAAGGGAAGTAGTTGCTACTAACATAGATATTGAAAATTGTATGGAGACATTAAATCTTACTTGTGATGTAAACATAATGCATACTATATATCCAGTATTATTAGATATGTATACTGGAGAAGAAATACTTCCTGAAAGTATTAAAATAGACTTTTGTTATTGTAATTATAATTATGATGGATCAAGTAATCTTAATCAGATAACTGTATGTTTACCAACAGATGCTAAAAGACGTAATCCTGTAATAGGTATTCTTAAGAAAGTTGAATATCCTGATATTTATTTAAGTAAAATAGTTACCTTAGATTTAATAGATACAACAGGAATGCCAGTTTATGAACATATTATTGCATGGGAAAGTGATGCAATGCCTATGGGTTTTGAACCTAATTCAGACTCTACAGGTTTAGGTGATCCTTCTTTACTTAAATCAGTTGAATGGAAACCTCATGATGAAGAAATGACTATTACTTTATGTCCTGCTGCTGTAGAACAAGACGAAGTTCGTTCTGCGGAACTTGATGATTGTATTCCTTTACCACATGATTTAACTTATGTTTTTTCTTCCACGGCTTTTACTGGAACAAGAAGTCTTACTTTAACTGGAACACAAATAATGAGAGATGATTTTATTATAGAATTAACTTCAACTTTACAACCTCTAACTGTAGAATTAGAAGGTAATGAAATTGTGATAGGATCTGATGGAGATAGTGTTACTGTAGTTGTTCCAGTAGGTGATCCTTTTGGGTTTACTAATGAAGAAATTGTACCACAACAAAGTGAAATGGACTTGACTATTTACTATACTTATATAAAGAAAGAATCAACTGAAATACCACAAGATGTTTATATCTCAGGTTAATTTAAAGAGATTCTAAAAATGACAAATAATCTAAAACGTTTTGATATGAAACATAAAGGGATGCGAGGTTTTGTAATAGGAGGAGGTCCTTCTATATTAGATATACAAAAGGAAGGTTTTGATTTTAATCTTATTAAAAAAGAGATAACTGTTGGAATTAATAAAGCATATAATTTAATAACTCCAACATACTTAGTTTGGACAGATCCTTATTTTTGGAAAACTTTTAGACGAGAACTTATTTCTTTAAAATGTATTAAATTTTGTCCTGCTAATGTAACTAAGAAATTTTCTATTGCACGAAATGATATTTATTCTTTAAGAAGAGATAAAGATAAAAATAAAAAAAAGATTATTGATACTTTATCTGGAACTGTTCCTATGTGGAATAATTCAGGTGTAACAGGTTTACGTATAGCTCATGCTTTAGGTCTTAATCCTATTTACTTATTAGGAATTGATATACAACATAAAGATCCAGAAGGTAGAACACATTTCCATAATGATTATGAAAAAGGAAGAGTAACTAAAACTACTCCTAAACGATATAACCTATTTTTTGACTCCTTTAAAGAAACTATAGAAACTTTAAAAGAAAAAGGTATTAAAGTAATTTCTTGTTCAAAAAACTCTAAACTTAATAGTATTATTTCGTTTAACTCTATAACTGAATTATTTTAAAAAGGAGAAGTCTAATTTTGACTATTACACTATGGAAAAAGGTGCTGTATGGGTAGCTACTTCCAAAGATAAAAGGAGTCAAAGAAAAACTAAAATAGAAGTACTTAGATCAGTACGTTTATTAAAAACTTTTACTCCTAATATAGGAAGAACTTTAATTGCTACTAAGGATATTTTAAAAGATAAAAAATTATGTAATCTTTTTAATCAAACAATAAATATTAAATATAAAAATTTTAATGGTGAAATGGGATCTAAAATCCAAGCTCTTGAACTTTCACCTTATCCTTTTACTTTAATTTTAGATAATGATACTTTACCAATTAAGGATTTATCCAAAGGATTTAATTTTATTGGTCCTGATAAACGTCATATTGCTTTATCTATTGCTCCAAGACAGGAATTAAGAGATAACCCTGGAGTTACTAATTATCAAAATGGATTGATGTTTGTATATAAGTGTAAAGAAACCTTAAACTTTTTTGAAAGATGGAGAAATGGAGTACAACAACAAGGAGTAGACAGTCCTACCAGATTTATTTTTTCACATTTACTTGCAGATGATCCTAATATTACTTTATATGCCCTTTCATATTTTTGGAATTTTAGGATTGATTTATTATTAGATTTTAATATTACTTTAGGAGTACTTAATAAAATATTTCCACAAGTAAGGGTGTTACATACACATTTAGTAAGAACCAGAGCAATTAATATTTTTAATAAACACCCTCAAGTTAATGAAATCAAAACTATTATAGGATTTCAAGGGTAAGATTATGAAACGTATTCTGATGGTTGTAGATAGAATAGGTTGGGCTTATTCAACCAAAGCTGAGGCTATTGCAAATAATTACAAAGGTGATAAATTATCCTTTGAATTAATATCCACAAAAGATCCTGTACAAAAAGTAAGGAATGCTTTTACTAATGCTGATTTATACTTATTTTTTGGTTTCCAGAATTTTAAAAAATGTCAGCGTCATGCTGGTGCAGTAGCTAATAAATCTCTGGTATCAGTAGCAAGTCATGAATCATGGGATCATAAACAAACACAACCTGATAATCAAGTTCTTCCAGATCAACAAATAATGGATTACCTCAAACAATTCAAATCTGTAAGTGCAGTATCCAAAAGATTAGTAAATTTATTTAAACAAGCAGGTCTTAAAGAAATTTACTACACTCCTAATGGTGTTCCTGTCGATAAATTCCCTCCAAAATTTGATTTACCTAAAAAACCTCTTATATGTGGATATGCTGGTCGTGATGTAGATCAGAAAAAAGGCCATAGAAGTATTATAATTCCTGCTATTAGGAAATGTAATTATGTAAGATTAGATCAGGCTTTATGTGATTTTAAATTAGAAAAAAGAAGTGGTACAAGAGGTGAATCTAATTTAAACTATAATCAAATGCCAAAGTTTTATCAAAACTTACATGTATACCTTTGTGCATCGAGAGAAGAGGGAAGCTGTCGTTCAGTATTAGAAGCTATGTCCAGTGGATGTGCAATAATTAGTACAGATTGCGGAGCAATAAATGAATTAATAACTCATGGACATAATGGGTTAATAATTGATAGAAATATAGATGCCTTTGCTAATGCCATTTCTTTATTATATAAGGATAGAAAACTTTTAAAAGCAATGATAGAAAGAAATATAGAAAAAATAAAGGAATTTGATTGGAAGAATGTAGTACATTATTGGTATAAATGGATAGAAAATAATTTATAAAAAAAAGGAATTAAAAATGAGTCACTTATTTATTTTCGGTGAACAAAGAACTGGTAGTACTTTAGTTCATTCTTTATTTAGGAGACATCCTCAAGTTGCGGCTACTCCTAACGATTTTAATATAACTCATTTATATAAAAAAGGTTTAAAAATATTTCCTCATAATAAGGATCTAATTAAATTTATGAGGTGGGGATTTGGTGACTTATTTTCTTTATCAAATAGACTAAAAAAATTTAAAAGAGCAGATACAATAAAGTATATAATTGATACTTATTTTAAAGATAGTAAAGAATTAATAAAAGTTCATAAAACTCCTAAAGGTGAACATGAACTTGAATACTACAGGGAAGCTTTTAATGAAGCTTTCTTTTTATATACTATTCGTAACCCTTTAGGTATATTAGCTTCCAGAAAACATTGGGAACTTATAAATAATTGGAAAAACCTTGAAGGAGCTGGAGTAACCTTTGAAAGGGTTAAAGAAGCGTTAGACACTATAAGAACAACATTAAATAGATTGTTTAAGTCTTATAAAATTATAGACGAAAATTATTGGTGTGGAGATACTTTAGGTATAATACCTTATGAACAATTTGTATTAGACCCTGTACCTATTTTAAGAGATTTATTTAAACGATTAGAAATAAACAATGAAGAAAAAATTATCAAAGAACTTTTTAATATATCTGGACCTTATACTTCCTATAAAGATCTTAAATCCAAAAAAGGTGTTTATGGAGAGTCTATTAATAGATGGGAAATTATGTTAACAGATTTTGAGAAATATTTAATTTACAATGAATTTAAATCCTTTGTTAATAGTTATAAATTTAAAAGTACACAAGTAGAAAAAGTATTAAGAGGTTATTTAAATGAGTAACAAATCTTTGGCTTTTAGAAAGAATGAAGAAGGAATTTATCAAGGAAAAATTCCTGATAAATATAAAAGGATCATTCCTTATATTAAAGGAAATACTGTTCTTGAAATAGGTGCTGCTGAAGGGGTTTTGTCTTTACTGTTAGCTCAAGAAAAAGATAAAGTAATAGCAGTTGAAAGACATAAAGATAGATATGAGGAAGCTTTACGATTAAAGGAAGCCTGGAATAAATTAGGATATAAAGTAGATAATTGTCATTTTATTAATGGAGATATAAAAGATAATTTTCATCTTTTGGAAGGAATAGATACAGTAGTAGCAGTTAGGGTTATTTATTACTTTGGAAAAGATCTTAATAATATTTTTCTTAATCTTTCTAAAAGATGTAAATTTATTGTTCTTGTTGGTAATATAAATAGATCAAAAAAATATCAACAAGGAGAATATATAGGAAGCATTGGCAAAGATAATTACTATGCTTCAAGTAAAGGAATGATTGAAGTTTTAAGAACTCATAGATATGGTATTCATCAATCAGTTTTAGAAAATTCTAATTTAGACCCTATAATAGTAGGAAAGAAAACTATTCAAAAACCATCTACTATGCCAGATTATAGATTAAAAGAATCTGTATTTCCTTATTTAAAGAAATTTGATTTAATTAAGGAACAAAATGATATTACAGTAGTAAGTTATGATGATATAACTTTACCTATAGATGAAGTTCTAAGAAAATCCTGGAATGTAATAGAACCTTGTCATGTAGCATTACTTAACCTTTATAAGGAAAAAGGAAAAAATTATGATTATACTACTACAAATTATTGGAATAGATTTATAACAAATGGAATATCAATAGAAAGAATAAAAGATAAAATGTATGGATTTTTTGATTTGTTTGATAGAATTAAAAAAGAGGGGTTTAGAGCAGATAAAAAGAATCCTATTACTGTATGTGATTTAAAAGGAATAATGACAGATAAATTTATAGAAAAGAAATGGAGATATCATAGATGTAATGGTACTCATAGACTTTCAATTGCTAAAGTATTAGGAATTAAAGAAGTACCTATTTTATTAATGACTATTAAATTAGAAGGGGGAGAATTATTAGTATAAGATGGAGATTAAATGGAGACATGATTTGTGCTGCAATGAGTGAGGCTGAACCAGATGATTGTTACATTGATGACAGATTACATTATCAGCTTTCAGTCGTATCCAGATCCATTGTTGCAGATATAGACCATGATAGTAATGGTTTATGGCATTGGGTTCATAATGAAGGTAAAAGATTGAGAGCAATTAAAGAATAGTAAATAACAAAGGAGACAAAAAATGAACTCTGAGTATAGAGTAAGAATTAAATGGAAAGAATTATATTCATATAATACAGAAATTCGTAACAGTGGTTTTCCAGAAGAACTTAGAGAAAGAGCAAAAGGTGATATGAAAGGATGTATGAGTGATGACGACTCCTGTCTTTTATACTCCCTTGTTCGTTACTTTAAACCAATCTATTGTTTAGAAACAGGAACAGGTAGAGGTAAAGCTTCTGCTTTTATACTAAAGGCTTTTAAGGATAGTAATTTAGTTTCTACTCTTGTGAGTATTGAAAGAAAAACAGCAAATGTTGGAGAATTAATACCAGATGATCTTAAATCAAGATTTGAACCAATTAATAGTACAGTAGAAGATTTTGTAGCATCAGAAAATTTTAAACATGTACCACTTGATTTATTTTTGCATGATTCAACACACCGATTTACCCACCAGATGTGGGAGTTTAATACTTTTTGGAAATTATTAAGATGTAATGGTGTTTTATGTTCTCATGATATTGCTTATAATACAAGTTTCCTTGAGTTCCTACAATCAAAATATGTTATGGATAAAAAAGGGCTGACAGATTTTGAGAAGTCTAAATTTGGAGTTTGGGGTGCAATGGGAAATTTTGGGTTTATAACAAAGAGGTGATATTATGGAAATGTTTAATAAAATAATTGATAGAAGAAAGTTCTTAAAATTAATGTTAGCAGCGGGCTCTGTAATATGTGGAACTAATGCCTATGGATTTTTGAAATTAGAAAATAAGGATAAATTAAAGTTAGTTTTAGGAAATAATAGTGATTCTATTTTCATAGGAGATATTGAAGCAGTTACTAATGAAGTTTATGTACATTTTTATAATCCTAAAGATGTAGTTAAGGTAACTAATGAAACTATAGAAGTGAATTTAGAAATTCTTTGTAGTAAGTTACTTCCAGTTAATGAAATTGTTCTATATTTAGATAATGAATATTTAATGGGTAAGAGATTTTCTATCATTGAAGTATCAAAATTTAGTAAGGCCAATTTTAAATTTACTTTTAACACAGAGATAAATAAAAAGAAATTCAGAGATATAGAAATTCAGGTATAGTATATAGAGGTAAAAAAATGGAACATAAAAGTATAAATATGCGTAAAAATGAAATTTATAATAGAAAACATAAAGGTAAAGAATTAGAAAAGTTTACGGTTGTTTGTGATGAAACAAACAATTCACAAGAAGATATTGACCAAAAAAGAATGAATGTAGATATCATTATTAGGGATAAAATCACAATAGATAAACTTTTAAAAGCTGGTTGTAAATTAAATCCTATTACTAAGAGGTAAAAAAATGGAACATAAAAGTATAAAGTTACAAGAATTTTTAGACAAAGGATATTTACAAGAAGTTAATAGATTATTTTTTCATCCTTTAGGATTGTCTTTTGAAGTAGTAGTTAATGAAGATGATAAAGTTGTAAAATTTTGAGATATTTGGGATTACCGTGATGATCCTGAAGAAGCAATTTTTAATAATTTATCTAAAGAAAAGGCTTTTAATGTAGAAGAACAAAAACAGAAGTTAGCAGAAACAAGACTTAAATTACTGGGATATTCAATTCAACCTATAGTAAATATAAAATAGGTGATATTATGCATATTAAGATTATAGAAGCGAGACGACATATAGCTAAATATCAATTACACCCTATTGATAGGGCTGTTAATGAATTAAGAGATTTAGGTTATACTTTTACAAGGAAAGATGAAAGTTATGATTATTGTCTTATGCAGACAACTACTTTTGGTAGTAAGAGTACAATTGATGGTAAAACTTTAGTTGTACAAAATGCTCCTGTTATTTTTCTTGATGATTCTGCTTCTACAGGTACACATAAATTTAGATTTATGAAATGGCTTCCTAATCATTGTATTGGATATATTAAAAAGCAATTATTAAGAGATAGAGAATTATATAAAATACGTTATCCAAGAAAACGTTATCATTATTTTCGTTTACATAAGATAAGTAATCATTTAAATGGAAAAACAAAGGTAGATAGGTATGTAAATGATGTTGTATTATCTAAGGTTCAATTAGGTTGGAGTCTTGCTTTGATGGAACGTCCTGGTATCCAAATTAGGAAAATTCCTACTTATGATAATAGACCTATAGATATACATTATAGTGTTAAAACTAAACATACTACTAAAATAGAAAAAGAAAATTTAGGAAAAATTGATAACCATTATGCTTTTCATAGGGTAGGTTGTACATTAGAAGTAGATAGAATAGCAAAGAAACATAATTTTTCTTTATCTGGTTCTTGTAGGGGTAGAGAATATCTTGATAAGATGTCTCGTTCAAAAGTATGTATTAGTCCTCTCGGTTTAGGAGAAGTTTGTTTTCGAGAACTGGAATCGATTTGCCACGGATCTATTTTTATTAAACCAGATATGTCAGGTATTGAAACTTGGCCTGATATTTATCAAGCATGGGAAACTTATGTACCTTGTAAATGGGATTGGTCAGATTTAGAAGAAGTAGTTGTTGAAGTAATTACTAATTATTCTAAGTATAAACATATAGCAGAAAATGCTTTTAACCTTATGAGAAGTGTTTGGAATAATCAAGTCTTTGCAACTAAATTTGATGAAATTATGAAAAAGGTGATCTCATGAGTTTAGATATAATAATAGTAATAGCTTTAACTATAATTGCAGTATTTCTAATAGTTCTTAATAAGGAAGACTAATGATTATTATCATTTGTGGAATGCATAGAAGTGGAACATCAGCTTTAGCAGGATTACTTCACTCTAATGGAATAATAATGGGAGAAGAAAAAAATTTTATTCCAAAACCGAAGAAACAAAATTCTAAAGGGTTTTTTGAAAATTATAGATTTAGATTATTTAATGACGAGTTATTGGCTTACAATAACTATAAAGCTAAATCTTTTAATCCTATTATTCCACAAATAATTCCATCTATTAAATCTTATGAAGTAGCTCAAAAATTAATAAATGAATATAATAATAAATATAATATATGGGGATTTAAAGATCCACGAACTTGCCTAACTTTAGATTTTTGGCTTTTAGCTATAGGATCAAAAGATAAAAAAATAATAGTAAACTATCGTAACTTTGACTCTATTTCTAAATCTTTATGGAGTAGAAAAAATAGAGGTGACATTAAAAAATTTATAAAATTGTGTGAAGTGTATTATAGTAGAGTTGAAAAGGTTTTAAAAAATTTTTCACATGTACCTATAATAAATTTAGATTTTGATAACTTATGTAACAACACAGAGAAAGAAGCTGAGAGACTTTCTGATTTTTTAGAATATGATATTAAAGATATTTCTTTTATAGAAGATAAATTACGTCATCATGTAGGAGAAAATTAAAATGGAAAAAACTTACGTTCCAATAATTGAATGTGATTTATCTAATCGTATACCTCCTGTTTTACGATTAAAAGAAGGAAAAGATTTTTTTGTTTATACATCAACAGAAATTGATTATGAACAAGTAAATAAAAATATAGATGAAGAGAAAAAGGTTATCATAATATGTGATACAAAACAAGAAGCAGAAATTATAATGAATTATTATCGTAAAAATAATACTATTAATAAGTATTTATATATAACTTATAAAGTTAAAGATAATATTTATACTATAGTTGAACTTAAAGAAAATATTATTAGACAATTAGAATCTACAAGCTTAGGTTTTTCTTATGCTCCTGTAGGAGTAATGAAACCTTATTGTTTACAAAAGGGGGGAATCTAATGGAACTTAAAATACCTAAAGAAATTATTGAATTTACAAGTCATATAAAATTCTCTCCTTATCCTATGTTTATACAATATAAACCTCAGTTACATTTAGTTAAAGGAATTCAAGTTAGACAAATATTAGATAACATTAGAGTAGGAGATATTTTACTTAGGAGATATAATGCTTATCTAAATTCTGTATTTATTCCCGGAATTTGGGGACATGCAGGTTTATATGTTGGAAATAATCAAGTAATTCATGCATTAGGTAAAGGTGTTATTAAAGAAGATGTTTTAAATTTTTGTAGAACCGATTCTATTTGTATAAGACGTATCAAAGCAGAAGATCCATCAGTTGTTGTAGATAGAGCTACCACATTTGCAAAAGATTGTCTTGGAAAAGAATATGATTTTGATTTTAAAATAGGAGATAATAAATATAGTTGTTCAGAACTTATTAATACTTGTTATAAACCTTTATTTGTAAATGATTATGAGCAAGTACGTATTTGGCCTTTTAAACCTAAAACAGTTATAACTCCAGCGGGACTTTATCGTAGTGAAGCAGCACAAACAATTTTAGAATTTAGAAATTAAGGAGGATAAAATGTCAATTTATTTAGATACAAATAAGCTAAAACAGAAATTAGTTGAAAAAGGTTTATCATTAAAAGACATACCTAAAATTCTTTCAGCTATAAATGAACTTCCTCTTATAATGGAACCTAATACTGGAAAAATTTCAGCAGGAGATCATTTTGAAATTGAATTATTAAATGTAAAAAATAAAGAGGCTACTCCTACAGATATTCTTAAAACATATATGTGGAAATCAAAAATTCCAGGAATTGAAAATAATAGAATTATGTCTATAGAAATCCCTAAACTTGATTCAGAAAGTAATATAGATTTTAAACTTAAATTAGAAATATATCCTTTTGACTTACCTATAATCTTTCCTATAGAAGGTGAGGAATAAAAATGAGTTGTATTTGTCAACAATGTGGTAAAAAATATAAAGTAGATTTACTAATTCCTAATTCTCTTTGGGAGAAAGTAAAACCTTCAGGTAAAGAAAAAGGAGCTGGTTTATTGTGCGGTTCTTGTATAATGAAAAGAGTAGAAGGATTAAATATATATGGTATTCTTGAAATATCTAGAGTATTAACAGGTAGTTTAAATTGTAAAAATTTACTCCCACCAGCTAAAAGAATTATTAAAGAAGATATAAAATTAGTATATATAATAAAACAGAAAATTAAAAATATTTCTAATTTTATAAAAAATTAATGGAGCTTATTAATGGATAATTATATTCATGTTTGTGTACCTTTTGAACCCGGTAGAAAACTCGCATATGCCTATGATAGAGCTATGGAAGATAGTAAAGCAGAATGGGTTCTCATGTATGACCACGACATTTTTCTCTCGACAAATCCTTTATGGTACATTATGTCTTTAAATGCTATAAAACAATTAGAAGGAAAAAAAGTTGGATGGATTACAGCTAAAACTAATAGAATAGGAAATAAATCACAATTATATCCTGTTCCTAATGATAATGATAATCTTAATTATCATATAGAAATAGCAAGTAAATTGTACAAAAAGAATAAAAATTTACTTAGTTTAGTAAAGGGTAATCCAAGTGGTTTTTTTATATTAACTAATAAAACAGCCTGTGCAGATGTTGGTGGATTCGATGATATAGGAAAAGGATTATCAGGAGTAGATAATAATTATTCTAAGAAACTAAGAGCAAAAGGTTATGGTTTGTATGTTATGGAAGGATTATATCTTTATCATTATTATAAAAAGAGAAAGAAAGAATTATACAAAATGTTTAAGTAGATAGATTGTAAAATATCTATGGAATAGGAAGGAGTCTAAAATGGATTCTATATTTTCTAATAAAGAAGTTATGGCTCTGCGATTATTTAATAATACTTGTGTTGATCTTAGAGGGGAATATGATAAAAGTGCTAAAGGATTAATGAAAATATGGGAAAGTACTTTAAGTATAGTTTCAAGTAAATTCACAAATAATACTTTAAGATTACTTCTTTCTGCTATGTTAAAACGAACTCCTCATTGGGAAAAAGATATTAGTAAATTAGATACTACTTTTGAAAAACTTCTTTTTTATTTTAGAAAATGTAGTGCATCTTTAGATTTTCTTTCAGTTGGAGAATATTATGGATTTAGTTTAAGTTCATATCAAGGATCAAATCCTTCTACTGTAGGTTATTGTTTAGTTCATCCTAATAGAAAATCAAGAAGAGATTTTCCTATTTGTAATTCTTGTTTTACTAAATTAAATAAATTAAATTTATTAGAGTATCCTATAGACTATGGTTTATTATATGTACTTAAAGTTAGAAAACAATATGGAAAAGGTCCTCAATTTTGTGTTAACCACCCAACAAAATTAGCATTAGGAAATGGTTTATGTGGTAGATGTAATACTCAAATTGGTAAATTAGGAGAGGAATTAGATAAGGCTGAAATATTTGTGAAGGTGAAAATATGAAGGTAGCAGTTTTAACAGTATTTAAAAATGAAGCAGATGTTCTTCCAGCATGGTTAAAACATATGGAAGATAAGGTTGACTATTTTCTTTTTAGAGATAATGAAAGTACAGATAATGGAGGAGAAATAGTAAAAAATAATCCTAAAACTGTTTTCTATGAAAAAGTAGAAGGTGAATTTACTACTTCTATGTGGGATAAATTAATAGAAGAAGCACAAAAATACTTATCTGATACTGATTGGTTTATGATAAGTGCTCCTGATTTATTCCCTTTCTTTGATATTAAATTTGAAATATCAAAAATGGAATTACGATCAGAAGCTCTTTATAACTGCATAGAAACTTATTATCCTAATTTCTTTTTTACAAAGGAAATGTATCTTAGATATAAGGTTGATGTAGAGTATAAAGAGAGGATTAAACATTTTGATATTAATAATTATCAGTTTTTTTGTAATGTTGGTCATAGAATGCCTTTATTAATTCAAAATATTAAACATGAAGAACAAAGGGTAAGATATACTAAACCAAAACAGGAACCTCCCGTTATTCCAAATAAAACTATATTTAGAAGTAATTTGTGTATAGGTCATTATAGATTTAGATCTCCAAAACAAATGAAAGAAAGAATGCTTCTACGTAAGAAAGTGAATCCAAATAGAGTAAGAAAAAAGAGTTTTAAACATTACCCAACATGGGATTGGTTTGAATATTTGATTTCAGAATCTTTATTGCATAAATTTGATGGTAGTTTTAAAAAAGAACATTTAAATAAAATTACACTTGAGAATTTAGTTAGAAAAAATAAGTGAAAAATGGAAGATAAAAAATTAGAAGAAGCTAAAGAAAGGTTAGAACAGAGAGGAGAAAAGGTGTTCAATTTAGGTAATTTAGTAGGATCATTTAGTATTAACAGTGGAAGTAGTACAAGACCTTTAGCAAAGAAATCTGACCAATCTGATTTTAATCCTGTATTTAAAAAAGGTGGAAAACAATTTAAACCAAAAGATGTAGTCAAAGAACCTCTTATTGATATATTTGAGGGAGATTTTATAAATGTAATAGTTGAAATGCCTGGGGTAAATAAGGGAGACATTAAAATATCTTTAGAAGGAAAAAAGTTAACTATAGACGGAAGTCCAAAATATAAGAAAATAGAAGTAGATATTAAATGTTCAGATAAGTCAAATATGACATGGAAGTATAATAATAATATTTTAGATATTAAAATAGGGAGGGTTAATTATGCGAATTGGACTTCATCTAACCACATATCACATGACTGGACTAAAAAATGAAAAGATTATTTAAAAAAGAGCTCTTAAGTAAAGAAGAAGTAACTTATTTATTACAAAAAAACAAAAGTAAATTTTATATTTATATTCTTTGTCATAATAGATATCCTTTTTATGTAGGTAAAGGGCAAAATGGTAGAATATTTGATCACGAAAAGTATTCTATGCAAGGTAAAACTGAAAGAGATAAAAAGATAAAAAAAGCTATTTTATCAGAACACCTGGAGTACTATATAAAATTTACTTATAGTGAAACTAAAGCATATAATTTAGAAAAAGAATTAACTCTTAAATATGGATTTATATGGGATAAAGGTCAACTGTATAATTTAGTTATTGGAGGATCTGGTGGTAGTTCTCCTTCACCAAGTACCCGTAAAAAAATGAGTAATGCAAAATTAGGATTAAAAAGAGGTAGAATGCCTGAAAAGACTAAAGAAAAAATAAGAGCTGCTAACTTAGGACAAAAACGAAGTGAAGAGACTAAAGAAAGATTGAGGCAGAGTAAATTAGGTACAGTACAATCTAAAGAGACTAAAGAAAAAAGAGGTAAAGCATTAAAAGGAAGAGTTTTTTCAGAAGAATGGCTACAAAAAATTAGACTATCTAGAGAAGGTTATAAAGTATCAGAAGAAACTAAAGAAAAATTAAGAGCTGCTAACTTAGGAAAAAAGGCATCAAAAGAGACTAAAGAAAAAATGAGTAACTCTCACTTAGGAAAAAAGGCATCAAAAGAGACTAAAAAAAGGATAAGTAAAGGTAATAAATATCGGTGTCAAGGTATGATTAAAAATACAATTTATACCTTAATTTCATTAAAATTAAGAATAACAGAAGAAAATTTTAATGAAATTAAATCTAAATCCTGTCCTAAATATGAAAATATATCAAAATTTTTTGGTAAAAAAGAATTGAGTAGATTAAAATATAATATACGAAAGGAACTGATATGACTAAAATTGGGCTTCATCTGACTACTTACAACAGGATACTTTTTACTGAACAATGTTTACGTTCTATTATTTGGAGTGAACCAAAATTTTCTAAAATTGTAATTGTAGATAATAATAGTACAGATGGTACAAGATCACTTATTACAGAATATTTTATGGAAAAGTTTTCTATTATTGAAAAAACAATTTTCAATTCAGAAAATAAACATTTAGGTGCAGCTGTAGTTCAAGGATGGGATTATTTAAAAGAGGATTGCGATGTTTTAGGTTGGATAAATAATGACTTTCTTTTTGAGCCGGGATGGGAAGAAAATTTAATTGATTGTTTTGAGGAATTTGATTTAGATTATATAGTAGGAACAGTTAGACCAGATAGAGAGAAAAATAAATTTGAAACACAATCGAGAAAGGGAAAATATACTACTACAGATGATGTAGGTGCAGCTTATTTTTTAAAGACAGAACATTTTTTAAATGGAGTAGCTCCTTCTACTAAACCTTTTAGTAAAGAATATGTTGGACCAGGTCCAGCTTTTCATAAGCAATTAAAAAAGAATAAATTAAAAGGAGTTAGATTAGCTCACCCAGGAGTACTTGTTAGAGATAGCGAATATACTAAACCTGAAAATATTAAATATTATGATGAAACTTTTGGGATTAGAGGACGTGAAAATAAACTTGAAAAGTGGCGTAAACAAGAAAGTAGTGGTAATCCAAGAGGTTGGACTAATTGGGATAAATTTAAACAAAAGTATTATCCAGAGAAGATATAATGGATATGACTGTAGCAATGCCTTTCTATCGTGCGAAATATATTGGATGGCTTCCATTTGAATCTCTCATTCGTCAAAAGAATATTGATTTTGAATGGGAATTACTGTTAATAGAAGAAGATAATAATGAGTCTTTTGGTTATGAACGAGTCTCAGAGTATATTCCAAAATTAAAAGAACTTGGATGCAAACAAATATTTTATGAAAAATTAAATGAATGGGTTCCTCTTGCTTATAAAATAGGAATGTTAATAAAATATAGTAAAGGTGATATTCTTACTTTTGCAGTAGCAGATCATTACTCAGCACCTACGCGTTTAAAATCTTGTTATGATGCTTTTAAAAATAATATAGATTGGTATAGAGATAGTAAGTTAATTTTTTATGATATAGAAACAGAAGAGTTGGCTGTTAGAAGAGTATCAAGTAGGGGAGCCTGTTGTAAAGCTGTACGGAGGGATATAGCAGAAAAAATACCTGTCGAAATAAATAGATGGAAAGGTATTGATGGTTGGTTTTATAAACAGTGTTCTAAAG
>Ga0307928_10000065_pt1 | contig 57334 bp, 47 predicted proteins | sample AceLakmetagen232_FD_201815 | JGI IMG/M metagenome (GOLD analysis project Ga0307928, IMG submission 201815) | Saline water microbial communities from Ace Lake, Antarctica - #232 | ecosystem: Environmental > Aquatic > Non-marine Saline and Alkaline > Saline | place: Antarctica: Ace Lake...
GGGAAAAAGTTCTGCTCTAACGATTGGTTGGCGCGCCGGAGGCGCGACTGCCACTCGTTAGAGCTGAGCCTTGCTCAGCTCAACTCGCCGTTGGCGCCGCCGAAGGCGGCGCCAACGAAAAGCTAAGCTGCCGGAAGAGGCCGACTAATAAACTATGCTACCCCGGAAAACTTTGGCTAAAAGATAAATGTCCGACAGTAGCATCAGCCCTTCCGGTCTGCTTGAGCGACTGGTTAGGATTTGTTCGGAGGCAAAGGAACGTCCAGATCTTTGCAGATGTTCTTGGCAGTGAAAATAAGAATTTCTCTATGCCGGGGAATCGTGGAACATTTTCGAGCGATGGAGTTAATAAATACGGTATGATTAGAACCTTCCCGGTGAAATAAACAGCCGTGCTGCTCAAGATGACGAATTAAATCTCGGCGCTTAATCAGGCAGGGATCAAAAAGCTCTCACGAATAACATCTTGTCCTTTCATCGACTCTTCTGCTAATTGACGGTTCGTTTCAAGAACCAGTTCAACTGCTTCGGGAAGATTTTTTCGTGCCTCTTCCAAGGTTTTTCCTTGGGTATTGACTCCTGGAAGTTCTTCAATGAAAGCGGCGTAACCTTCCGGGAATTTTTTAAAAACGGCGGTAAATTTCATTTTATTCCCTCCTGATTTTCGAAAAGAATACCACACTTATTTCTGATTTACAATTCCTGAATCCTAACGTAGAGCTAAGCGGCCGGAAGGAGCCGACCAAAAAACCATGCCACCCCGGAAAACTCCGGTTAACCGAAAATGTTTGATAGTAGCATTCGCCCTTCCGGTCTGCTTGAGCGAGTGGATATGTGCTTTTATTTCTGGCAGATAATTATACCAACAAAAACTTTCTGGTCAATGCCCCAAAGGGGCATAAGATAATAGACCGGGGTGTAAACCCCGGTAAATGAAGATTTTAAAAACACCCCACCACCCCCATCCCCAGCCCCAACGGGGCGGCAGAATGATGATTTGGTGGTTATTTCTTTCGCCCTTTCAGTGCTTATTTTTTTTTGGGGGGGGGAGGGTATTCCTATTCTTTCAAAACCCAGGGCTTACGCCCTGGACTATTGACTTTCACCCCTTCGGGGTTATTTTTGCACATATCGTAAAGCTAAGCGGCCGGAAGGGGTCGACCAAAAAACCATGCTACCCCGGAAAACACTGGCGAAGATAAAAATGTTCGACAGTAGCATTCGCCCTTCCGGTCTGCTTGAGCGACTGGTTAGAGCCAGCTATTAATTCAACTTATGAAGACCCTATTTCCGTTTTTTGATCAATATTATTGTAATAATTATAATGATAATATCTACGCAAAGGAAAATAAGCCCCCAAAGCAACATTGCGTCAGCATATGCTGCTGAACTAAAACCTCCATAAATTAAGCTGACTGAGATTATTGATAATAAAACAACTAAGCCAATATTTACTCCGATTATATACTTTTTAATCTTTATGCTCATTTCAAAACTCGGAGTATATCTTTTGGCATATACTTTGGAATTTTGGTGATTTTACTTAAGGCTCTAACGGCGAGTTGAGCTGAGTTTTTTCCGGCGGAACAGGCCGCGAAGCGGGCTGAGGGAGCCGGGAAAAAGTTCTGCTCTAACGATTGGTTGGCGCGCCGTAGGCGCGACTGCCACTCGTTAGAGCTGAGCCTTGCTCAGCTCAACTCGCCGTTGGCGCCGCCGAAGGCGGCGCCAACGAAAAGCTAAGCTGCCGGAAGGGGCCGACCATAAAACCATGCTACCCCGAAAAACTCTGGCGAAGCTAAAAATGTTCGACAGTTCCATTAGCCCTTCCGGTCTGCTTGAGCGACTGGATATGTGCTTTTGATTCCGGCACATAATTATACCAACAACGACTTTTTGATCAATTCGCACCCCACCCCAACGGGGCGACAGAATGATGGGGTGTTTTTTTCTGTCGCCCTTTCAGGGCTTATTTTTTTGGGGGGGATGAGATTTATCTTCTTTTAAAACCCAGGGCTTACGCCCTGGACTATTGACTTTCACCCCTTCGGGGTTATTTTCGCACATATCGGCGAGTTGAGCTGAGTTTTTTCCGGCGGAACAGGCCGCGAAGCGGGCTGAGGGAGCCGGGAAAAAGTTCTGCTCTAACGATTGGTTGGCGCGCCGTAGGCGCGATTACCAATCGTTAGGGCTGAGCCTTGCTCAGCTCAACTCGCCGTTGGCGCCGCCGGAGGCGGCGCCAACTATTGATTAAGCAGAAATTTTTCTATCATATTGAATATTTCCCTCTTCAATATGAAAAAACGTAGAAAAATTTCTATCATATTGGCTTGCCGCCTATTGATTACTAATCCCGCCTCAGTCCACTTCTTTTACTCCGGCCTTGATCGCCATTGCGATCTTTTCGGCGGTGATCGGCATTGACTTTATCCTGATCCCGAGGGCGTCCTCAACGGCGTTGGCGATCGCCGGCATGACCGGGATCATGGTGTGCTCCCCGATCCCCCGGGCCCCGTAAGGTCCGTCGTTCTGAGGCACTTCAACGATTATCGGAATGATCTCATCGGGGATGTCGAGCGCGGTGGGGATCTTGTAGTCGGTGAAGTTGGGGTTGAGAATCTCCCCGTTCTCGCCGAATCTCATGTCTTCGTAAAGCGCCGTGGCCAACCCCTGCATGAAGCCTCCCAGAATCTGTCCGTTTACCAGGTCCGGGTTGATGGCCTTCCCGACGTCAAAGGCCTCGGCGACTTTCAAGACCTTGACCTTTCCGGTTTCCTTGTCTATCTCGATGATCAAACCCCCGGCGCCGACGGTGTAGTGGACGTTGGGCTTGCCCCCCTGGCTTGTCTCCGGATCGCTCTTGGTGGATGAGAACTCAGGCATGAACATTCCCTTCCCCAGGATGGGACCGCCTCGGAAGGTCCCGTCCTTCACCATGATCCCGTCGATGACGAAATCTTTCAGAGGGAGAGAGAACTCCGGGTCGATTGTGCACTTCACGCATTCATCTTCCAGATAAAGTGTGGACTTGTCATAGAGATAGGCGGCGTGGACCGTCTCGAATATCTGTTCCCGGGCGTCCAGCGCCGCTCTTTTTACCGCGTTGCCGCAGGACCAGGTGACGTGAGAGGCGACCGTCTGCCATTCATAAGCGTTCCGGTCGGTATCGGGATTTTCGGTTCGTATCTTCTCAACCGGGACGGTTAGAATCTCGGCCGCGATCTGGGCCATGACGGTAAGATACCCCTGACCCATGTCGATCCCGGAGACCAGGATATTGATGCTCCCATCCTCGCTGAACTTCAAGAAAGCCGAGGAGGATGCATTGGGCGGCATGGCGGGTCCTTTCCAGGCCCCGGCGATGCCTTTGCCGATGACCTTATTGGGGTCTTCGGAGACTGCCTTCTTTCCGTACTCAATCGCTTCAGCGACCCGATCGATGCATTCGTCGAATCCGTTGGCGTTCATCGGCGCGCCATAGACCAGAAGATCGCCCCCCTTGAAGGCGTTCTTCTTCCGGAACTCAACCGGATCCATCCCCAGTTTTTGCGCCATCCTTTCCATGTGGGATTCAACGCCGAACATCATCTCGGAGTAGCCGAATCCCCGGTAAGGACCGGCCGCCGGCAGGTTGGTGTATATGCAGAGGGAGTCGATCTTGACATTGGGAATCCGGTAAGGGCCGGCGGCGGATAGTCCGGAGGCGTTAACGACGTTGGCCCCGTATTCAACGTAGGGGCCGGCGTCCCAGTAATTGCTGATCTCAAAGGCGGTAATGGTGCCGTCTTTCTTGGCTCCCATCTTTAATTTTGAAAGCACCGCCTGGCGCATATAGGTATTATAGAACTCCTGGGCTCTGGTCCAGCGGACTTTAACCGGGTTTCCTTTGACTTTGGTGGCGAAGGCGGCCGCCAGGATCTCCATGGTTACACCGGCCTTACCTCCGAATCCGCCCCCGATGAAGGGAGTGATGACCCGGATATCCTTATGGGTGAAGCCGAGCGGAGCCAGGGCTTCGGCAAAGAGGTGGCGCTGGGTATGGGGTGACTGAGATGACGACCAGACAGTCAGCCGATCCGCCTGGTCCAGCTTCCCGACCGCGATATGAGACTCCATGCAGCAATGGGCGTAGCGGGGGACATGATAAGTGTCTTCCAGGATAACGTCCGCCTCGGCGAACCCTTTTTCCATATCACCGAGCCGGACTTTTTTCCAGTGAGCGATATTGGTCTTCGCTTTCGGGTAAAACCAGGGAACATGAGTATACTCTCCCAGATCGGGATGGATAAGAATGGGGTTTTTCTTGATCGCCTCCATCTGGTCGAAGACGGGAGTGAGAGGTTCATATTTGACCTTGACCAGTTTCGCCGCTCTTCGGGCCGTCTTCGGATCCCGGGCAATTACCGCGGCCACCTGTTCCCCGACGAACCGAACGACATCCTGGGCCATAATATAACGGTCTTTCATGTAGAGGCCGAATTTATAGGGGAAATCCTTTCCCGTGATTACCGTGACGACCCCGGGAACTTTTTCCGCCCGGGACGTGTCGATCTTGATTATCTTCGCGAAAGGTTCGGTGCTCTCAACGATTTCCGTGTGGAGAAGATTCGGACCGTACTCCAGGTCATCGACATACTGGGCCGCCCCGGTCACCTTCTCCTTCCCGTCTATCCGGGGAAATGATTTTCCTATGTATTTTAATTCTTCCATGATCTTCCCCTTAATTTGATTGGCTTGAGACATCAAGAACAGCCTCGATGATCGGTTCATATCCGGTGCAGCGGCAGAGATTACCCGCGATCGCCTCTTTTACTTCCCCTTTAGTTGGATGGGGGTTTTTTTCAAGCAGTTCGGTCGCGGCCAGAATCATTCCCGGGGCGCAGAAACCGCACTGGAAGGAGTTGTGTTTGATAAAAGCATCCTGAAGGGGGGTAAGACCGTCATCCGAAAGCCCTTCCACGGTGATAATTTCCTGGCCGTCGGCCTCGACGGCCAGCATGAGGCAGCTTCTGACCGACTTTCCATTCAAGAGAATGGTGCAGGTTCCGCAATCTCCCCTCTCGCATCCGATCTTCGGGCTGGTAACTCCCAGCTTATCTCTCAAGATATGAAGCAGGATATCATTTGGTTCGACCTCAACGCTTCTCAGTTCCCCATTAATGGTAAAGGTGATCATCTTCTTCATGTTTATCTCCTATATTACACTGATCCCGTATTCCGGGCCCTGACCGTTCAACCTCGCGACCGCTGCCCGCAACCCTCTCCCCAGCATCACCCCGGCCATGTGCATCCTGTATTCCCCCGTCGCCCGGATGTCATCGATGGGGGCGATCTCCTCCGGGACCAGCTTGATAGCTTCTTCGATCAGTCCATTGTCCAGTTTTTTCCCCTGAAGGAGCTTTTCAATCTTGTCCGCCCGGGAGGCGATAGGGCCGACCGCGCAGAAGGCTACCCGGTATTCGTTTCCTTCCAGGGCCAGGATACCGACGCCGACCTGAGCCAGATCTTCGCCCCGGTATCTTCCCAGTTTCACGTAACACCCGCCGTGCTTTTTCGGGGGCTCCGGGATGGAGACGCCGACCACGATCTCCCCTTCCTTGAGGGCGTTCTTCTTCGGTCCCACAAACCATTCGGCGATCGGGATGGTTCTCTCTCCATCTTCCCCGCGGGCGATGACCTCCGCTTCATAGGTCAGGAGCGGGGTCCCGCTGTCCAGCGAGGGGACCGCGGAACAGATATTTCCTACCAAGGTGGCCCGGTTCCGGATCGAGCCGGAGGCGACCGTCTCCGCCGCCTCTATAAAGAGCGGAAACTTCTCTCTGACTTCGGGAGAATCGATCAGTTCACTGAAGGTCACCAGGGGGCCGATGAAGAGCCGGCCGTCCTTGAACTCCAGTCTCTTCATCTCCTTAATCCCCTTGAGATCGATGACCGCTTCCGGGGATTCAAGCTCATCGTTGATCTTGACGATGAGATCGGTACCTCCGGCGAGAAGCCGCGCCCGGTCTCCGTATCGGGCCTTGAGCTTGACCGCCTCCTCCAGGCTCTCCGGCTTGAAATATTCAAACTCATGCGCTATTGCCATAGGTGCCTCCTGATTTTTACTTTGTAAAAATTATATTACTTCTGAAAAAATTAAAATGATTCCCCCCCGAGGCGTAGTTCGGGGGGGAATCATTTTAAATTACATCTTCCAGGCGACGAAACGGGCCCAGCAGGAGGCAAGCTCCATGCCTTTCTGGATGAAGCAGCCGATAAAGTACCGACCGCTTCCCAGTCCCGCCAGGTCCTTGCCGAGGTTTTCGGCGTGGATGATGCCCTTGGGGAAGAGGTTCAGGTGCATGTCCTGATAGAATTTGTCCAGCGGGTACATCTCATCCCAATCCTTTCCGAAGGTCTCTTTCAGCTTCCGGTTGGCTTCCTCGAAGGTCTTGGGATGCCAGTCACGCTGGATGGTGTTCATGGGATGTTCCATCGCCACGCAGTCCACGCCCAGCCACTTGATCTCCTTCTCGAGACACCAGTCGGCGAAGTCGGGGGAGGGGCCCGGGTGACGGATCATGTAGCGGAACTCGTCGGAGTCGGGGCTCTTCCAGCCGTACTTATAATAGCCGGTCTTGATGATCAGGATATCGCCTTTCTTCACCTCGACCACCTTCTCGACCATCTCCGGGGTATAGACGCTCGTGTCGCTGACCATGTCCGAGATATCGGCGATCGCTCCCCGGCCGGTCCAGAAGTCCATCGGAGTTTCGCCGATAGTCCGTCCGCCCATGTGGAAATGCTTCTCGCCGTCCATATGGCAGCTCAGGTGGAAACTGGCCTTGCAGTGGGCGTTGTTGCGTCCCAGGCCGAAATATTGACCGCCGACCCGCTTGGTGTAATGGACGATCAGGGGCACATAGTTCGCCCACTGCGGAGTCTGAACGCTGAAGGGGATCGACATGTCGTACATCTTGTTCCGCTTCATCCGGGCGAAGAAGGCGGCGTCGGTCATCCCCTTCGGCGGCTTCACCGCGACCACCCGGGCCCAGGCCGATTCCACCTCGCAGAACGGAATCGGGTGGATCATGATCCAGGCCCGCTGGTTCTTCAGTTTCTTGATCTCTCCGCCGAGCGACTCGGCCAGCAGCAACCCCGCTTTCGGCATCTTGCTGTGGGTCAGCTTGTAGTATTTGTCCTGGGGGAACATCTCGTCCCAGGTCTTGCCATACTTCTTGATGAGTTTCTTCTCCGCTTTGGCGAACTCCCGTTCGTGCATGTAGCGGATGTTGGTGTTCATCGGGTGCTCGGCGCAACCGCAGTCGACCCCGATGACCTTGAGTTTCTTCTTCAACGCCCAGGGGAAGAAATCCGGGGAGGGACCCGGGTGGCGGATGAGATAGCTGAACTCCTTGCTGTCGATGCCGCCCTGGGCTTTCGGGTTCTTGATATCCGGCTGGTCATATCCGTACTTGTGATAGCCGGTGTTGATGATCAGGATGTCGCCTTCCTTGACCTTCACCTTGCTCTCGATCATCTCCGGGGTGTAGAGGCTGTAGTCCGAGACCTCCTTGGAGATATCGACGACCACTCCCTCGCCGCAGATGTCCTCCAGAGGGATATCGGCGATCGACCGGAGGCCGGAATGGAAGGCGGTGGGGCCGACCAGGTGGGTCCCGGTATTGTTGGACCACTCAATCAGCTGCCCGTTGGCGCCCGCTCCTCCGATAAACGATCCGGTTACGCGTTTGAAGAACTGAATCTGAAGCGGCATCTCACCGGGCCAGGGCGGCGTGAATATGCTGAGCGCCTGGGTCAGGTCGTACCATTTCGCTTTACTTAACAGTTCTATCATATTTCTGCGTACGGGCGCCTTTTTCTTGGCACTTTGTTGCGGCCTCTTTTTTGTTTTTGCTTTTGTCATAACAACCTCCTTTACTAGTTGATAAGTTGATACATGCCCTGTGTCGTCCCTGGGCTATATTGCTATTAGCGTTTTTCTATCCGCTTATTTAGAATACTTCTTGGCGAATGCCACGACAGCGTCTTTGAAGACCTGCATCGGCGCGTCGCAGAGTCCCGCTCCGACCTGCCCGATACCCGGATCTTTGTGAGCGACACCGGTGTCGATAAACGGCGGGAGATTCTTCTTTACGACCTTGATTATGTCGATACCGGTGGGTGTTCCCCGGAAGTCGAGGGACGGGATCTGGTAGATGTTGTTCTCCCCCAGTGTGATCTCGTACATATCCATGGTCTTTGAGACTGCCAGATCATAGGTGCCGCCGACAAACAGGATGATAGCCGGCGCCGCCGCAATGGCCGCGCCGCCGATCCCGTAAGTCTCCATAATAGCGGAGTCCCCGATGTCCCGGCCGACATCATCTTTGGTGAAGCCGGGGAAAAGCAGGACGTCCGGAATCGGGGATTCGCAGGTGAACCATTGTTTGCCGAGGCCGCTGACCTGGATTCCCCAGTCGGTACCATTGCGGGCCATAATCGTGACCATGCTGCTGCCCTCGATATCCTCGGCCGCCATCAGGCTGACCTTGGCGCTCGTCATCGCGAAGCCGAGGAAGGTGTGGATGTTGGCCTCCATAAACTTCAGGGCCTCGATGGTCTCCGGAAGTTTATTCTGATCCAGAGTCTCCAGGATATAGGGGGCGGTTTTAGTGAAGAGGATGTAGGATGCCGCCCGGCTCCGGTTGTGGAGTTCATCACCCATCTGGATGGCCTGGGCCATAATATTCTTGAGGTCGATTTTGCCGGCCTTGCGGATCGCTTTCTGGTAGACTGGCCCCAGTACTCTTTCCATCCACTTTAACCGTTCAATTACCTCATCATCGTAAGCTCCCATCCGGAGCACCTTGCCGATGCCCTCGTTGAGGCTTTGATAAGCCCGTTTGCCGGTGACCTCGTCCTCGGTTACGATCATTGGCATGGAAGCGCAGACGATCCCGGCCATCGGACCGACCGTGTCATGATGATGACAGGGGTCGTACTCGATCTCGCCGGAGGCGGCCAGTTCTTCCGCCTCTTCCACGGACTTGGCCATGCCTTCATAGATCAGGGCCCCGATCGTCGCGCCCCTCTGCGGGCCGCACATCCGTTCCCAGGTAATCGGTGGCCCGGCGTGGAGGATGAGGTTCTTCTTCATCCCGGGGACGCACTCGATTGCCGGCTGGATATCGACCCAGAAGGGCCGCGCCTCCAGCAACTTTTTGAGCGCTTGTTCATTCGCTCGATCAACATCTACCATGGTACACCTCCTACATGAGATTAAAGTTGTCCATAAGAAATTTACAATACTTTTTTCCGATCCGGCTGTCAACGCGAATACGTTTTTTTTGATCGAATTATTTGCTCTCATCCGGTCTCTCTCCTTCTGTTGACTTTTTGGATAGGTTGTGCAAATATTCTTTTTTTAAATTTAAGCTGACTTTGCTATATCGCAATTTTAATAATTCTGTCGACCTTCCTTCGACTGCGCTCAGGATCTTCGAAAAGATCGACAGCTACGATAGTGGGGGCGCTATTTTAAAAGAGGGATCAGATATGACCGATCGGAATGAATATGGCTTGGCTCCGGATAAAGAGCCTGTTAACCAGGCAAATGGTACGGAGCGAGTGCTCCACGGCATGCATGAACTGACCGTCGATGTCTCGGCCTCTCCCCTGGCCAACAAGGACATCCTGCCGGTTCCCATCAAAGAGAGGACCTGGAATACCTGGAATATCGCCTCTCTCTGGGTGGGGATCAGTGTCTGCATCCCCACCTACATGCTGGCCGCCAGCCTCATGAAGACAGGATTGAACTGGGGACAGGCTATCTGGGCGATCCTGCTCGGCAACGCCATTGTCCTCATTCCCATGTGTCTTAATGCCTTCCCCGGGACCAAGTACGGGATACCCTTTCCCGTCCTGATCCGGTCTTCCTTTGGCACCCGGGGGGCCCAGATACCATCTGTCCTTCGGGGATTAGTGGCCTGCGGGTGGTTCGGAATCCAGGTCTGGATTGGTGGTTTCGCTATATATACACTCGCGTTAATTTTTCTGCCCAACCTGAACAATTTATGGCCCGGACTTAAATCGTCATTTATCGGTATCAATGGAGGCGAACTTTTATGCTTCCTTTTCTTCTGGGCTCTCCACATGATTATTGTGCTCCGAGGCGTGGAGTCCATCAAATGGTTCGAGTCACTGGCGGCTCCCGCTCTCATCCTGGTGGGGGTTGCTCTCTTTGTCTGGGCAATTAATATGGGTGATGGCCTGGCCTCGGTGTTGAAGCACTCAAAACTTTTCCTCCAACCAACGATCTCACTAAAAAAGGTTGGAACCACAATAGAAGTTAAAGTGGACCCTTTAAGAGGAGAAGATGGATTTTATCGCGCGGAAAGAATGCGGGCAGTTGTTCTCTCCGGAAGGAGGGCGCAACCGGAAGTGGAGAAAACCCTCACCTCAGAAGATTGGCAGTCGTTCAAGTCTGAATTCAAGATTGACTGGATGGAGGATGCGGATTGCGTTACCATCGGTGTGGAATTAGGAAGCAACAGATATAAAGAAGCTTCGAGCATTGTTTTTGCGACGGCGGAACGGGAAGAAGAAGGGCCCGCCGGGCCCTGGTTATTGATTGCATTCATCCCCGCGCTTACCGCGATGGTCGGCTACTGGGCTACCCTCTCTCTGAATATACCCGACTTCACCCGGTACGCAAAATCCCAGAAAGATCAGATCTTGGGCCAGGCGATCGGACTTCCTGCCACGATGACCCTCTACGCCTTTGTGGGGGTGGTAGCGACCTGTGCCGCTCTGATCGCATTTCCGAATATACTGACCCAGGAAGACGCTCCCTGGGACCCGGTGGCCTTGCTGGCTAACTTTAAGATTCCCTGGATGGTTGTTCTTTCAATGGCGGTCCTCGCCATTGCTACGCTAACCACTAACATCGCGGCCAATGTAGTCGCCCCGGCAAATGGTTTCTCGAACCTCGCGCCCCGAAAGATATCATTCCGGATGGGCGGCTTAATCACCGGTATTGTCGGGATCGTGATGATGCCCTGGAAACTCCTCGCGACCGCGGGAAAATTTATTTTTATATGGCTTATCGGTTACTCGGCTTTGATGGGTGGGGTGGCCGGAGTGATGATCGCTGATTTCTATATTGTGCGCCGCCGAAAATTGAACCTGGCCGGCCTTTATCAAGAAGACGGTCCTTATAAGTTCACCGCGGGTTTCAACTGGGTGGGAATTATCGCCTTTATCCTGGGGGTTCTCCCCAATATCCCGGGCTTCCTCACCGAGATTGCCCCGCAAACTTTCGCTCACATTGTGCCTGTGTTCTGGAAAACATTTTACCTTTATGCCTGGTTCAGCAGTTTCTTCATCTCCCTTGCCGTCTACGCCGTCTGGATGAGCGCGAAACTCAGGCGTAAAAAAAATAAGTAAATCTCCTGGATTGCTCATTAATTTTGTATCTTAATGGTGAATAATTGCCAAATCGAAAGTATCGGGGACCGGGTCTTCCCGGGAAAATACGCGCTTCATTCGAGATTTCGGAGTGTCATTAATTTTACCGGGGGGGATTGTCTGGTCTCGGTTGTGACCGGGGAGGTGGGGAAAGGACCCGTTAATATTGTTGTCCGGGGAATCGATCTCGCCCGGCTTAACACTCTCCGCGTGGAGGGGGATTTTATCTTTTTAAATAACCGTCCGTTCACAATCGCTCCGGCGGAGATTTTTAATTCCCGGGTAGAAGCGACAACGGCCGATTTTGATGGGCTAACGGTCAATCTCAGTATTTTTGAAACCGCCCTGCGGGAACTCGCGCCCCCGGGAAGTCTGGCTTTTCTTATCGATTCGGCGCGGGAAAGGTTTTTTGCGACTCAGTTTGAACAAAAGGTTGCGGAGCGGATAAGAGGAGCGGTCCGGGTTATCTCTAAAGCTGATCCAGCCCGGATAATCGAAGGAGTCAGGCAACTTAAAGGCATCGGCTTCGGCCTGACGCCGAGCGGAGACGATTATATCGCCGGTCTACTGGTCGGCCTCAACCTGCTGGAACAACTGGACGGAGTTGATCGTTCGGCATTGAGAAAAGAGATTGCGGCAACCGCCCGTTCCCATAATCTTCTGTCGAACTCGTTTATAGCCCTGGCTGCCGATGGGTACCTTTTTGAAGGTTTCAAGGAATTGATAATTTCTCTGCTTTGGGGTCACGAGGATGATATCCGGCGGCAGACGGAAAAACTCGTTGCCCTGGGTGAAAGCTCGGGGAGCGATATGGCGGTTGGATTTCTCCTTGCCATTAAAATTTTGAGCCGGCGGCAAAATTTTAATGACTTCAGTTTCGCAGAAGCGCAGTATATATAAAGTAACTGTAACTACTCAGGTTGTCAGGTTCAAGGTTCACGGTTTGTTGCCTTGCGCAGTTCATATGTCTTGAGATAGTTGATGAATCCACGAACGGCAGTCCCGCCACGCGGGATTCGTCTGGCCTGCTCGTAAACATCTTTGAATTCATTGGGCGAACGGTACACTTTCCTGAACCGTGAACCCCTGAACCGTGAACCCCTGAACCTGAGTAGTTACAAGTAACTATAGAATTATAAAGGAGGTAGGTATGGCTGTTAAGGGTATCAAGAAAACAGGCGAGTACTTCGACTCGGTAACGCTGATGCTGGTCGCCCGGTCCCTGACCGAGATGGAGGGCGTCGATGACGCCGCGGTGGTGATGGGGACGGAGGAGAATAAGCAGATCCTCGCCGCGTCCGGCATGCTGCTGGACGAGTTCAAGGACACATCCGACACCGACCTGTTGATTGTCGGGAAGGCCGCTGACGAGGCAAAAACGGATGAGGTCATCTTGAAAGCGGAAGAGCTGCTGATCGAGAGCAAGCAGAAGAAAGTCTCCGCCGGCGAGCATCAACCCAAGAGCATCGAGGGAGCCATTGAGCAGATCCCGGACGCCAACATGGTCATCATCTCGGTGGCCGGGAGATACGCCGGGGATGTGGCGATGGAGGCATTGGAAAAAGGCCTCCACGTGATGCTCTTCTCGGACAATGTCTCGATCGAGAGGGAGAAGGAGCTGAAAGAATATGGACGGGAGAAAGACCTTCTGGTAATGGGGCCGGACTGCGGGACCGCCATCATCAATGGCGCTCCTCTCTGTTTCGCCAATGTTGTAAAAAGGGGTAATATTGGCATCGTGGCCGCCTCCGGAACGGGTCTTCAGGAGATAAGCTGCATCATCGGCAACGAGGGTGCCGGCATCTCCCAGGCGATTGGGACTGGGGGGAGGGATGTCAAGGAGGAGATCGGCGGGATCATGTTCATCGAGGGGATCAAGGCCCTGGAGGCGGATGCGGCGACCGAGGTCATCGTTTTGGTCTCCAAACCTCCCGCCCCCGAGGTGCTCGAGAAAGTGGCAGCGGCCATCAAGGATATTAAGAAGCCGGTGGTGGCGATTCTGATCGGCGGAGATCCGGAAGTGATGGATCGGGCCGGGGCGCGCGCGGCCGGGGACCTGGAACGGGCCGGCCTGATCGCGGTGGCGCTCTCCCGCGGTGAATCCCCGGAAGGCATTGCGGCCAAACTCGATGCCCGCAGAAAAGAGATCGAGAAACAGGCGGCCGAGGAGGCCAGCCAGATGAAAGAGGGGCAAAAGTATCTCCGCGGGCTCTTCAGCGGGGGGACCCTCTGCGATGAGACCCAGTTGATGTTCAAGGAGGAGATCGGCGCGGTATACAGCCCGGCACCGATCGATCCCGACTTCAAGCTGGATGATATCTGGAAGAGCAAGGAGAACACGGTCGTTGACCTGGGCGAGGACGAGTTCACGGTCGGCCGTCCGCACCCGATGATTGACTTTTTACTCCGGAAGAAACGGATCGTGGAGGAGGCGAAAGACCCCGAGACCGCGGTCATCCTGCTGGATGTTGTCCTGGGATACGGGTCGAACATGGAGCCGGGTCAGGAGCTCGCCCCCGCCATCAAGGAAGCGAAGGAGATCGCGGAGAAAGATGGCCGGCATATCGCGATCGTCTGTTCGATCACCGGGACGTACAAAGACCCGCAGAACCGGAAGAAAGTGGAGAAAGAGCTGAAGGCCGCCGGCGCGATCGTGATGGTAACCAATGCCGCTGCCAGTCTGCTGACAGTTGAAATCATTAAAATTAGGAGCCAAGGAGGGAAAAAATGATCTTGAACGAACTCTTCGAACAGGAGTTGAAGGCGATAAATGTCGGCCTGGTCTCGTTTAAGGAAGCCCTGGACGACGCCGAATTCAAGTGCGTCCAGGTTGACTGGTCCCCGCCCGCCGGGGGAGATGAGGATGTCCTGGCCGCTCTGAAGGCGCTGGGGATCTGACATTAAAATAATCCACCCAAAGGTTCTGTGAGTGATAATTAATCGGGGAAAGTCCTGGAAATAATCGACTTGACGGATATGATCTGGGTTGATATGATAATTCCCTTGCGGCGTTCGAGAGCATTGGATCAATTATTAATCGGGGGATTTTAACAACTGTTTGGTGTTGCGGCGCAGTCTAAAAAAAGTCGAATTTAATAAAAAGTACTCCAATACAAGTTTTGCCTTCCGCCCCGATCACATCGGGGCGGAAGGCAAAACTTTTAATTTAAAGGGGATGAAAGATGGCTGATGAAAAGATTGGAATAGCCGGGACCGGTTTTTATGTCCCGGAGAAGGTATTGACAAACGCCGACCTGGAGAAGATGGTCGACACGACGGATGAGTGGATTTTAACCCGGACCGGCATCAAAGAGCGGCGGATCATCGCCCCCGGGGAGACGGTCTCCTCCATGGCTGAGATCGCGGCGCGGCAGGCCCTGGATAGCGCTGGAGTTGCCCCGGAAGACCTTGATCTCATCATAATGGGAACCATTACTCCTGATGAACCTCTCCCGTCCGCGGCCTGTCTGCTCCAGGCCCGGCTGGGCAATACAACCGCCGCCAGTTTTGATATCTCCGCGGCCTGTTGCGGTTTTATCTATGCCCTGGAGATAGGGCAGAAACTAATGCAAGGGGGGAGATACCGGCATGCTTTGATAGTGGCCGCGGAGACTCTTTCGACCGTCACCGACTGGGAGGACCGGGATACCTGTGTTCTCTTCGGAGATGGCGCCGGAGTGGCGGTCTTGAGCAAAGGGTGCGATCAAGGCGAGATGCTGGACTTTTATCTGGGGGCCGATGGTGCGTACTCCTCTCTCCTGGAAATCGAAGCCGGCGGGTCGGCCTGTCCCATTTCCCATGAAGTTCTCGATCAGCGGAAGCAGTATATCAAGATGGAGGGGAATAAGGTCTTCAAGCTGGCGGTTGCCTCCATGGTAAGCTCCGCCCAGCACGTTCTGGAGCAGACCGGGTTGACCTCTCAGGATGTAACCTGGCTTCTTCCTCATCAGGCCAATCTGCGGATCATGAAAGCGGTAGCCAAGAGGTTGAAGATTCCGGTGGAACAGGTCTATATAAATGTCGATCGTTACGGGAATATGTCCGGCGCGACGGTCCCGATCGGGTTGGCGGAGATGGATCACAACGGAATCCTGAAGCGAGGGGATCTGATCTTGATGGTGGCCTTCGGCGGCGGCCTGACCTGGGCGGCTTCGCTGGTAAGATGGTAATTGTAAAAGATGAACAAGGAGGAAGTAAAATGTCGGACGTAACTCAAAGAGTAAAAGATATTATTATTGAGCAGCTGGGTATCAATCCGGACGAGGTTACCGAGGAGGCGTCATTTATCGATGACCTGGGGGCGGACTCGCTGGATACCGTGGAGCTGGTTATGGCCCTGGAAGAGGCCTTTGAGATTGAAGTTCCCGATGAAGAGGCGGAGAAGCTGACCACGGTGGGAGCCGCCATGAAGTATATTGGAGAACACACTAAATCTTGAAAGGGACTGGAAACGACGGCGTAATAATCGGAATATATTAAGGAGGAAAAAATGACTGAACGAAGAGTTGTAGTTACCGGGATGGGAGTAATGACTCCGATTGGTAATAACCCGGATGAATTCTGGAACGCCCTGGCCGCGGGCCGGAGCGGTATCAGTCGGATTACGGCGTTTGACCCTTCCGAGTTCGCGTCCCAGATCGCCGGGGAGATAAAAGACTTTGACCCCGCTCAGTATCTTGACCGGAAGCAGGCCAAGAGAATGGACCGGTTCTGCCAGCTGGGCGTGGTGGCGGCCAAACAGGCGCTGGAAGATTCCGGCCTGGATCTGGAGCGGGAAGACAGTACCCGGATCGGGGTCTACGCCAGTTCCGGGATCGGCGGGCTCAGTACCATCGAGAAGCAGCTTCAGATTATGCTGGAGAAAGGCCCCTCCCGGGTATCTCCCTTGCTGGTCCCGATGATGATCATCAACCTTCTGCCGGGGCAGATCGCCATGATCTTCGGCCTGAAGGGGCCTAATCTTTCGATAGTGACTGCCTGCGCCACTTCTAATCATTCCATCGGGGAGGCCCTCTGGGCCATCCGGAATGGGATGGCGGATATCATGGTCAGCGGGGGCGCGGAAGCGTCTACTACCAGGCTTGGATTGGCCGGCTTCTGTTCGATGAAGGCGCTCTCGACCCGTAATGACGCTCCCGAGAAGGCCAGCCGTCCGTTCGACAAGGAGCGCGACGGTTTTATCATGTCGGAAGGCGCGGGGATGGTGGTACTGGAAGAACTGGAGCATGCCCGGGCGAGGGGGGCGACAATTCACGGTGAGATTATCGGATACGGTTGCTCCTCCGACGCCTATCACCTGACGGCGCCCGCTCCGGGGGGTGAGGGCGCCGCCCGATGCATGAAGATGGCCCTCGACGACGCGCGGGTCCCCTTGGAAGATGTGGACTATATCAATGCCCATGGGACCTCGACCCCGCTCAATGATAAGTTCGAGACGATGGCGATCAAGACCGTCTTCGGCGACCGGGCTGATAAGGTCCCGGTCAGTTCCACCAAGTCGATGCACGGACACCTTCTGGGCGCGACAGGAGTAGTGGAGGCTGTAGCCTGTCTGCTGGCGATGAGGAATAATCTTATCCCGCCGACCATCAACTACGAGGTGCCGGATCCGGAATGTGATCTGGACTACGTCCCCAATCAGCCCAGGGAGGCGGAGATCAAGATCGCGCTGAACAACTCATTCGGTTTCGGGGGGCATAACGCCACCCTAATTTTGAAACGGTTTGAGTAACTTAGTACACCTTTTCATAAATACGGTGACGTATTGAGGGCGTTGAGGCGCCTGGTCTGCAAGGCGCGAGCGCGAGGAGGAAGAATACTCTAGCAGTATTTGACCGACGAGCAACGCAGCAGACCGGGATGCCTGCCTGCCCCCGCCTGCCGGACGGGCAGGGGCAGGCAGGCATCGCCGGCTAAATGCCACCGTATTTATGAAATGGTGCACTTAGGCCGGATTATGAAGGGAACCGGGAGATAACCGTCTCCCGGAGCCGGGCCAGGAATTTGTTTGCCGTCCTCTCTTCCGGTGCCCGGGCCGTCTCCCGGAACTCCCCGAAGTTTTGCAGTCTCTTGCCGCGACTTTTCAGGAGCTGTGATATGGGTATTCTTCGGAGGACACTGAGTTCTTTCCGGAGCCGTTCCTTAATCGCGGCGGCGGTGGCGAGGAGATCGTTCTGGGCGCCCCCGGCCGGCTCGGGAATGATTCCGTCGATGACCCCGAATCGGAAAAGGTCGGGGGCGGTGAGTTTCAAGAGGTGGGCGGCGTCGCGAGCTTTCCCGGCGTCTTTGAGAAGGATCGAGGCGCATCCCTCGGGAGAGATCACCGAGTAGACGGCGTTTTCGAGTATGAATACCTGGTCCCCCACGCCGATTCCCAACGCCCCCCCGGAACCTCCCTCCCCGACAATAACACAGATGATCGGAGTTGTGAGGGTCGAGAACACCTTGAGGTTCCGGGCAATTGCCTCTCCGATTCCCCGTTCCTCGGAAGCGATTCCAGGATAGGCGCCGGGGGTGTCGATAAAGGTGATGATCGGCCGGCCGAACTTCTCAGCCTGCCGGGCGAGGCGGAGCGCTTTCCGATATCCTTCCGGATGAGCCATTCCATAGTTCCGCTTGATGTTCTCCTTGAGGTTTCGCCCTTTCTGGTGCCCGAGGAAGGTGACGGGTATTCCGTCCAGCATCCCGATTCCCCCGACGAGGGCCGGATCATCGGAGAAAGCGCGGTCCCCATGTAGTTCGAGAAAACAATCGGCGACCCGGTTGATCAGATCGAGAGTAGTGGGCCGGTCGGAGTGCCGGGCGAGCTGCACCGTTGCCCAGGTCCGGGCCAGCGGGTCTTCCCCCCCGGAGATTTTTTCCCGGAGTTTCGAAATCTCTTCACTGATATCGATCCGATCCCTGTCCGCCAGGGTCATCAGCTCCTTGAGTTTGGCCTGGAGTTCCCGCTTCTTCTTTTTAATCATCGAATCCCCCCCCGGGAGTGGGTTTCAATCAGGTAAGATAGGGTCGGTCGAAGTTCCTTCCTCTCCACGATCAGGTCGATGAACCCCTTCTTCAGGAGGAACTCCGACCGCTGGAAGCTCTCCGGGAGCTTCTGCTTGATCGTTCCCTCGATTACCCGGGGACCGGCAAAGCCGATCAGGGCGCCCGGTTCGGCGAGCGTGACATCACCCAGCATGGCGAAGGAGGCGGTCACTCCCCCCATAGTGGGATCAGTCAGGACTATAAAGAGCGGTATCCCCGCTTCTTCCAGCCGGGCGGCGGCATGGGAGGTCTTGGCCATCTGCATCAGAGAGAAGATCCCTTCCTGCATCCGGGCCCCGCCGGAGGCGGTGAAGATGATAACCGGGAGGTTCCTCCCGACGCCGGTGAGCATGATCCGCGCGATCTTTTCCCCGACGACGGAGCCCATGCTCCCCCCCATAAACTGGAATGACATTACCGCCAGAGCCGTTTTCTTCCCATTGATGGAACCGATCCCGGTTATTACGGCCTCATCAAGTCCGGTGATATTCATCATTCGCCGGATCTTATCATCATAGCCGGGAAAATCGATCGGGTTAAGACTCGCGATTCCTTTTTCCGTCTCCTGGAAGCTGCCGGGATCGATGAGGAAACGGATCCGCTCCCAGGGAGTAAGCTGAAAATGGTGGGAGCAGTCGGGGCAGACAAAGAGGTTCCTCTCCAGTTCCCCCCCCTCGATATGGCGGTGACAGAAAGGGCACTGATGGCGTTTCTTCACGATTCCCCGTTCTTTGGCCGGAAAAGGGACTTCCTTCCGCGGCGCCTTCCGTCTGCGAAAGTGGAAAGGAAGATATCGAGAAAGCCGGTTCAGCTTCATCGCTTCTCCTCCGTGAGGATTGAGTCGAAGGTTGTGGTCCCGAAGTCGCCGTGGGCGAAGACAGTGCTGGAGATAATCGCCTTCTGGAGTTCGAGGTTGGTGGGGAGCCCGTCAAGGAGGAACTCGGAAAGAGCCCGTCGCATCCTCCGGATACCTTCCATTCGGTCCCTCCCGACGACGATGACCTTGGCGACCAGGGCGTCGTAGTATGATAGGACTTCGAGGCCTTCATAGAGGTGGGTATCCACCCGGACCCCGAACCCTCCCGGGGGGATAAATTGCCGGACGGTGCCGGGGGCGGTGGCATTGATCCTGCACTCGAGGGCGTAGCCGTTCGGAATCTCGGCCTCTCCGGTCACCTCAAGGCGATTCTCGGTACAGGCGAGAATCTGTTGACCCACGAGGTCGATCCCGGTGAGCATCTCGGTGACTGAATGCTCCACCTGGAGGCGGGCGTTAACTTCCATGAAATAGCAGTTTCCATTCACAATGAGGAACTCGATGGTCCCCAAGCCGGCATAACCGAGTTTTCCGAAGAGGGTGAGCGCGGCGTCTTCCATCGCTCTCCGGTTCTCCTCCGTCAACCCCGGCGAAGGGGTCTCCTCGACCAGCTTCTGGTGGTTGAACTGGACCGTACAGTCCCGCTCCCCCAGCAAGCGGACGGAGCCGTCGGGGAGGGCGATGATCTGAATCTCAACATGCCGGGGATCTTCGAGATATTTCTCGAGGTAGAGAACGCCGTCGGAGAAGGCGGCCCGGGCTTCATTGGCGGCGACCACGAGGAGGTTCTCCAACTCCTCCTCCTTCCGGACGATGCGCATCCCCTTTCCCCCGCCTCCGGCGGCCGCTTTAAGGATAACCGGGTAACCCAACCTCGCGGCCGACTCCCGTACGGCGGCGGGATCCTCAGTCTCGATCTCGGCTCCCGGGATTCCCGGGATTCCCAGGTCCCGGGCCATCTTCTTGGCTTTCACTTTGTCTCCGAGGAGATTGATCACCTCGGGAGCGGGGCCGATCCACTCCAACCCCGATGCCGTTACCAGTCGGGCGAACTCCGAATTCTCAGCCAGAAATCCCACCCCCGGGTGAACCGCGTCGCAGTCCGCATGGACCGCCGCGGAGATTATATTACCCCCGTTGAGATAACTCTCCCGGGCGGCGGCCGGTCCGATACAGATTGCGCGATCGGCCAGCCGGACATGAAGGGCGTGGCGGTCGGCCTCGGAGTAAACCGCGACCGCCCGGATCCCGAGGTCATGACAGGCCCGGATGATCCGGACCGCGATCTCGCCCCGGTTAGCCACGAGTAAGGATTTAATCATCTATCCGAACCTCGAAGAGAGGGGTGCCGTACTCGACCAGGGAAGCGTTTTGGGCCAGGATCTTGATAATCTCACAGTCAAACTCCGCCTCGAGTTCATTCATTACCTTCATCGCCTCGATGACACAGATAGTCTCCCCTTTTTTTGTCTTCATCCCGGTCTCCACGAAAGGCGGAGCGTCCGCCGCCGCCGCCCGGTAAAAAGTCCCTACCATCGGGGCGGTGATCACTTCATTCCCTTCCTTTGTCTTCGGCGCCTCATCGGAGATGAGTGTTTCCGCCGGGGGGAGGTGGGGTGGGGCATCCCCAGGGAGAACCCCGCCCTTCTTCATCACCACCTTCGTGTCGGACTTCTCGACCACGATCTCCGAAAGGGTGCTTTTATCAAACCATTCCAGTAGTTCATAAAGTTCGGTTTTATCCATCGTGATACTCCCGGTCGGGTGGTCGTACCTCCCACCCGACGCATTGACAGTTTAACCTAAATTGAGCGATTCTCTACGGCGAACTGCACCAATCTTGCTAAAGTTAGCGGATTTCAGCAAGATTTATTTAGCTGCCTCCAAACTCGCGCTCCAATTAAGAAAGCGCATCACGGAGATAGATGACATCGTCTTCGGTGTTGAAGTAGCGGCCTGATCGAGGTAGACCTTATGTGTCATTTTCTTCTTTGGACGAGGACCGGAGTAAACCCCAGCCTCTTTTTTTCGGCTTGGCGATAGCCCCGACCGTGACATTGACCTCATTCAGATCCAGGCCGGTAAACTGTTCGATGCTCTCCAGAATAAAGAGCTGAAGGCCGTGGATTCTCCCGCTGATCCTCATTCCGAACGGCACCCGGATGATGATTTCCAGATTATACGCTCCTTCCTCCCGGGCGACGACGATCTTCATGATCTCGAGCTCGGGGTTATACTCTTTCACGCAGTGGATCACCATCTGGCTGACGGCGCTCTCCGATATCTTCACCGTACCCTTGTTACTGTACTCGGGACGGACCAGCGTCTTTTCAAAGGTGCTGTTTCCTTTCCAGAAGAAGAGACTCCGCTTCAGAAAGACCTGGACGGAATTAAGAAAAATATGGGAGAGTTCCCGCTTGACCTCGATCGCCGGAACCGGGATGATGTGTTTGCCGGAGACCTTACGCGAGCGAGAGGCGGCATCGATCTCCTCCTCCGTGGCGATGTCCTCGATCCTGATGACCCGGGAAGGCTCCGGCAGCCCCAACCGGTACGCGATTATTCTGACCATCTTTTCGGAGGTGCCGACGATGAGGATCTTTTTGAAGTCCTCTATCTTCAGGCTGTCGATGACTTCCCGGGCGTGCTCTTCGTCGTAGAAGAGGGCGGTCTTAACCGCCGTGTACTGCCGCTGCTCCTTCTTGGCCGATCTTCCCGCCAGTATTCTCTGGTCTTTAATAGCCAGGCCGTCATCGATAATAATATCGATTCCGAACCTCTGCGCGACCAATTGCGCCCGGAAGCTCTTGCCGGTCCCGCTCTTCCCGATCAGCGCGAAGACCTTGATCTCCTTGAAGAAGAGAGAGACATGATGAAAGAATGATTTTACGCTCAGAAAGTACTTATACATTATTAATTAACGCCTTCGGCGCTATTTTGGAGTGCGCAAGCTTGCTTGCGCTTTTCGTGTAATCGCGGTAGCAAGCTACCGCACTCCAAATTATTGTAATTCCGAAACAGACTCAGCCGGTCGTATCAGTTGAACCTCACCGGAGATAATCTCCTCAATCCCGCCGGTATCCTTCTCGATCAGAAGGCCGCCGTTCGGGGTGATATCGAGGGCGAGGGCGGAGAACTCCCGCCCGGACCGCGTAGCGGTAATCCGTCTTCCGATGGTGGCCGACCAGGAACGGTATGTTTCCAGGATCGGCTTGAAGTCGAAGCTCAGGAGCGCGGCCGAATATAATCGCTCCAGTTCGCGCAAGACCGAGATCAGGATCTCCATTCGAGATATTTTTCGCCCTGAGGAGATGCGGAGAGATGTCGCGTGTTCGCGGATCTCTTCGGGGAAATCCTCGGTATTTACGTTTATTCCAATTCCGACGATGAGATATTTGACGAATCTCTCACCGGCGCTTAGTTCGATTAAAATTCCGCCCACCTTCTTATCGTTGATGATGATATCATTAGGCCACTTTATCCCGGCGGGAAGGCCCGTAACCCGTCTGATCGACCCGGCCACCGCCACCGCGGCCAGTGAAGTTATCAGCGGGGCCTGAGAAGGAAGGAACGGCGGCCGGAGGAGAAGAGACATCCAGATCCCCGTCCCGGGCGGTGAGATCCAGCTCCTCCCCATTCTTCCCCGTCCCGCGGTCTGTTCTTCACTGACAACCAGGGTTCCTTCCGGTCCGCCCCGGCCCGCTATTTTCTTGGCAAAATCATTCGTTGAATCAATGGTTCGAAAAAAATGCAGGGGAATACCGAAGTGGCCGGGCTGAAGAAGGGCCCGCAACTCCCCCTCGAAAAAAAGCGCGGTTACTTCCGTCATTATCCATTCCTGACCATTGGCATAGGAGATGAGAAGAGCGAATTAAGGATTAATGGAGAAAGAACTTGCCGGCGATTCAGCTTGTCTGCACCATATCCCGGTAGAGTTTATCGTAATAGTCGAACACGTCTTCGAATGTCAGCCCCAGCAACTGCCCCAGCAGAACAAGCTCCTTAAAGATCGTCATATAAACATTTATACCCGAGATGTAATTTTCCGTAAAGAGGTCTCTTTTAAGATTGGCGATATTGTCGAACAGGGATAAGAATATATCAACGATAGTCTCCTGAGGTTCCTTGGTGACGGAGTCGATCAGTTCTTTCACGCTGAAGTTAATGACGTTGTAGTGATTGTCATTTCCGATGGAAATGAGGAATTTGAAGCATTCAACATAGCGGATAATCAATTTCCTCTTGTCCACCTCCCTCATCTCCCGGGGATACTTATAGCATTTCGTTAAGTTGGCCAGTTCACCGGTCTTCACCTCCAGGGCGAGGATCTGGGTTTTAATCAGATGTTGCCGGTCGAGAAGCGGTCCGTCCTGCTGGCACGTTCTCCGTATCTCGTTATCGATGATATTCTGAATCTTGAATAAATACTTCAATCTCATTGAAAATTTTCCTCGAAAAATATTGTTGGTGACATTTCTTAACCGAATAATGCCAGCATCACGCCGGCCACCACCGCCGCCCCGATGGCCCCGGCGACATTGGGACCCATCGCGTGCATGAGAAGGAAGTTCGAGGGGTTCGCTTCATGGCCGAGTTTCTGGGAGACCCGGGCCGACATCGGGATCGCGGATACCCCCGCTGAGCCGATCAGGGGGTTCACCTTGCCTCCGGAGATCTTATTCATCAGCTTGGCGAGCAGGACCCCCGCTGCCGTTCCGACCGCGAAAGCGAGCAACCCCAGTATAATGATCATGATCGTCTGGAGGGTTAAGAAATGCTCCGCTGTCGCGCAGGCTCCCACCGCGAGACCGAGAAAAAGCATGACCATGTTCATCAACGCGTTTGAGACCGTGGCCTTCAATCTCTCCACTACCAGTGATTCTTTCAGCAGGTTTCCCAGCATCAACATGCCGATTAATGTCGCCGCCGGGGGAACAATTAAAGCAACTACCAGGGTTACCATGAGGGGAAATAGTATTTTTTCAGTCCGGGAGACCGGCCGCAGTTGCTCCATTCTGATTCTTCGTTCTTTTTTGGTAGTTAACGCCTTCATTATCGGAGGCTGAATAATGGGAACGAGCGCCATATAGGAGTAAGCCGCGATCGCGATCGCGCCCAGAAGATGGGGAGCTAGCTTATTGGCCAACCAGATAGAGATAGGACCGGAAGCGCCCCCGATAATGCCGATCGCGCCGGCCTCCTGCCCATTGAATCCCAGCAGGATAGCTCCAAAGAAGGTGGCGAATATGCCAAATTGAGCCGCCGCCCCCAGAAGCAGGGACTTGGGCTCAGCAATCAGCGGCCCGAAATCAATCATGGCGCCGATCCCGGCGAAGACAATCGGGGGCCAGATCCCCAGCCGGTTTCCCAGGTAAAAATACCAGAGCAATCCTCCCGCTTCTCCACTCCCGCCGCCGGGGTCCATCATCCCGGCAAAAGGGAGATTGGCCAGGAACATCCCGAACGCGATCGGGATTAACAATAAAGGCTCAAACCCTTTCTTGATGCCCAGATAAAAGAGGAGAAAGGCGATACCGATCATTATCGCCTGGCCGCCGCTCAGTCCCATAAATCCCATGCTCTGTAAAAATGTGTGAATCATTTCAAGCATGATATTTTTCCCGGCGGCAGGAAGCTCATGGAGAGCATTGGCTTCCGCGGTTTATTCCAGGACCAGCAAGAGATCGCCCGTGCTGACTGAATCGCCTTTTTTAACTTTTATCGAGCTGACCTTGCCGTCCGCCGGTGACGGGATTTCGTTCTCCATCTTCATGGCTTCCAGAACGACAAGAGTCTGTCCCCGGGTGACCGCGTCTCCCTCCGTTACTTTGATGGCGAGTATGGTTCCCGGCAGGGGTGAGTTAACCATGGCTTTAGAACCGCTCGGAAACGGGGGGCGGGAGGTAGGCATTGCCACGGGTTGAGGGATGCCCTGAACCGGGGGCGGTGATTTGGGGAGGACCGGTTTTGGCGGCGAAGCCGGCGAGGTTCCCTCCTCTTCCACTTCAACCTGATAACTTTTCCCGTTAACTCTTATTTTAAATATTTTCATTACCGTTCTCCTCGTTCTAGTAATTGCTCAATCCGGCCTACTCTTTCCCATTGGGGAATGTGGTCGATGGTTCTTTTTATTTTTGTTACCCGCAAGTGTCTTCCGGTTGTTTCTCGGCCGGCCGCTATCGCCGCTGAAATAACCGCGGCAATTAATGATTCGTCTTCCCGTCCGCCTTCTTTTAAAGGACCGGGAATGGGAATAAGAGTGGCAAAGTCTTCCTTCTTCGGTTTCTTCCGGCAGGCTCGAGAGAGCAATATCGTGAACCAGCAGACCACCGCCAGGATGATAAAAGTTATGACCATTCCCAGTACGGTAAGAAAAAGGGAGGCGCTTATCTTCTCCACCAGAGGCATCCGACCGAGCAACTCGGGGCTGATAAATTTGTCGAACATTGTCATGGTTTGGTTAGACCTTAATCAAAAAGGTTTTAAAACTTAGAGGGGAATATTCCCATGTTTCTTGGCCGGCATATGTTCCCGTTTTGAAGCCAGCATGTCAAAGGCATTGATCAGCCGAATCCGTGATTCAGCCGGATCGATTACATCATCGATATAACCCAGCTCCGCCGCTATATAAGGGGTGGAGAATTTGTCCGTGTATTCCTTGATCTTTTCAATTCTCATGGCGGCCGGATCATCGGCTTGTTTGATCTCTTTTCGGAAGATGACATTGGCCGCTCCCGAGGGACCCATCACCGCGATTTCAGCTGTGGGCCAGGCCAAAGATATATCTCCTCCCAGGTGTTTGGAACCCATGGCGATGTAAGCCCCGCCATAGGCTTTCCTGACGATGAGAGTTACCAGCGGCACGGTCGCTTCGCTGTACGCGTAGAGCAATTTTGCTCCATGCCGGATGATGCCCCCGTATTCCTGGTTTATGCCCGGCAAAAAGCCGGGCACATCAACGATTGTTAATATGGGGATATTGAACACGTCACAGGTCCGGACAAACCGGGCGGCTTTATCCGAAGCGTTAATATCCAGGCATCCGGCCAATGATTTCGGCTGATTGGCGACGACCCCAACGGTCCGTCCGTTCATCCGGACGAAACAGGTAACTATATTGGTAGCGTAATACGGCTGGTATTCAAAATAATCCCCCTGATCGACTATCCGGGAGATTACATCTTTCATGTCGAAGGGCTTGTTTTTGTTGTCGGGGATAGTGGTGTTCAGTTCCGGTATCAGCCGGTTCGGGTCATCGTCATTCTCCGCCGGAGGGGTGACCTCGGTGTTATTGGAAGGAAGAAAACTTAGCAGCCTTCTTATCTGAGCCAGGCATTCTTCATCATTAGAAGAGATAAAGGTGGCTACCCCGCTGACACTGCTGTGGGTCATCGCCCCTCCCAGTTCCGCCGCCGAGACCTCTTCCCCGGTGACCGCCTTGATCACCTGGGGTCCGGTGATAAACATCTTGCTGGGTCCCTCCACCATCATGACAAAATCGGTCAGGGCGGGAGAGTAAACCGCCCCTCCGGCGCAGGGACCCATAATTACCGATATCTGCGGTATCACCCCGGAAGCCCGGGTATTTCGATAAAAAATATCCCCGTACCCGCGGAGGGAGTTCACTCCCTCCTGGATCCGGGCTCCTCCGGAGTCATTTATTCCCACCACCGGCGCGCCCACTTTAAGAGCGTTATCCTGGACTTTGCAGATTTTTTGAGCGTGCATCTCTCCCAGGGAACCGCCGATAACGGTAAAATCCTGGGCGAAAGCGTAAACCAATCTTCCGTCTACCTGACCGTAACCGGTAACCACGCCTTCACCGGGTATCTCCTTCTTCTCCATTCCGAAGTTAACGCACCGGTGCTTGACGAAAGCATCCATCTCTACGAAAGTCCCTTCGTCAAACAGAAGCGCCAGCCTCTCTCGGGCGGTCAATTTCCCTTTTTCGTGTTGTTTCTGGATTCTGGCCTCTCCCCCCCCGAGCATAATTTTTTCCTTCCGCTCGCGGAGATCCTTGTATTTATTTATATTCATGATCTTCCTTTCTTCTCTACCGGTGTTTAAAAGTAAGGTTCTCAGTTATTGCTGAACTAACCCTGCCGGAGTTTATCAGCCAAAGCATCGATTGATTCCGGTCTTTCCACCGGGCTGCAGGCAACCTCCCGGTTGGTTTTCCGCATCAGCCCGGTCAGGACTTTACCGGGACCGACCTCGACAAAAGTATCAATTCCCTGGAGAATCATGGACTGAACGGAGTCGGACCAGCGCACGGGACCATTGACCTGCTTGATAAGATTTTGGCGGATCTCTTCCGCTTCGGTTTCGGGCTGGGCGGTGAAGTTGGCTATCACCGGTACTGAAGTATCTCTAATTTCCACTCTCTCCAGTTCCGGCTGGAATTTTTGCGCTACCGGGTCCATCAGGGATGAGTGAAAAGGGGCGCTTACCGGCAGGGAAACGGCTCTCTTCGCGCCCTGGTTCTGGGCCAGCTCGATGGCTTTGTCGATAGCGGTTTTCTCGCCTGAGATAACTATCTGAACGGGGGAATTATAGTTTACCGCCTGAACGATGCCGGCGGAGCTCGCTTGCCGGCATATCTCTTCTACCGCCGGGGCGGAAAGACCGATGATGGCGGCCATTCCCCCCTCAATGGTTTTAGTGGCTTCGTACATCAACTGACCGCGGATTCTCACCAACTGTACGGCTTCAGTAAAGGATAGTGAATCGGCGGCGGCAAGAGCGCTGTATTCCCCCAGACTATGGCCCGCCACCATCTCCGGCTTGATTCCTTTTTCTTTGAGGATTTCGAAGACAATAGTACTTACGGCAAGAATGGCCGGCTGGGTATTATAAGTCTGGGTTAAATCCTCTTCCGGGCCATCAATGCAGAGCCGGCTCAGAGAGAACCCCAGCACCTCGTCGGCTTGAGAAAATAATTTCTTCCCGATCTCGGTCTGGATAAGATCCTTTCCCATACCGACATACTGTGACCCCTGGCCGGGAAAAATAAACGCGATTCTGCTCATTCTGATCCCCCTTTAAATAATAAATAATTTTATTGATTCACCTTGAGCAAATTAGCATGATGATGGAATAGTAACAATACAGGCAAAAAAACTTTTAAACAACTAAATTTTTTTACCTGCTTTCTTTCTGTCCTATCGCCTTCGGGAAATCCAGATAGCGAAGATCATCAAGCCCCCCCCCAGCATCAAGCGAGGAAGATCCGTACTTTCTCCGAAGACGAGCAGGGAGACGGTAACGGCCAGCGGGATCTTCAAGTTATTGAAGACCGCCAGTGTCCCGGCATCGGTCAGCACCGCTCCTTTATTCCACCAGAAGAAGCAAAGACCGGATGCCAGGACACCGAGATAGAGGAGCGTGCCGGCCTGTTGAAGATCCAGCCCGGCCAGGCTTCCCCACCCCCCGGTCAGTGTCGTGGCCAGGGCGGTCACCGCCGCCGCGCCCAGATAAAGGAGGGCGTAGACCTGGTGATCCTTGAGATGGGCGAAGGCGGGGCGGAGCCGCTTATATTCGATCTGGCCGTAAGCGAAGCATAGGTTTGAGATCTGCATAAAGAGGAACCCGGTCAGAATCCCATCCCGGCCGATTCTCTGGTAGGTGATGACCGCGGCGCCGAGGACCGCCAGGGCCGCCGCCAGAAGGCTCCGACTCCGGAAGCGCCGCGTGCGGAGATCGTGGAACAGGGTTACGTAGAGCGGCGTGAAGATGGTAAAGAGCGCGACCTGGTACGCCTCCAGGTACCGGAAGGCCTGGAGATAAGTTATGTACATCAGTCCGTATTGAACGATCCCGATGATGAACAACCGCCCCGCGACCGGTCGGGGCACTCGTTTCAATCGGAGAAAGGGCAGAAAGACCGGCAGGGCGATAGCCATCCGGGCCCAGGCGATGAAGGTAGGGTCAACCCCCGCCAGGCTCCCGATCAGGTAGGTCTTGATCAATCCGAAGGAGAAAGCCCAGATCAAAGAAACAACAATAAGATAAATCATAGGGAACGGTCTTGATTATTGAACTAATTGTTCAACTATATCAGATAACCGGAAGCAGTCAAAAAATTAGTTCAATAATCCAGACCGCCCCTTATTATTTGATAAAAAATATTTACCCTGGGGTGGAGGTGGTGTTATTATTTCGTATTATTTGTAACTAAGAATCAAGGAGCCGTTATGCGGCCGGACAGAAAAAGACGAAATCAAGATGACCCGGGTATATTGAAGTCGGTCGCCGACCTGGTGGCTATTGCCGGGAAACTTCCCCCTTCGACCGTGGTCATACCCGGCGGTGACCGGCTGGAAGATCTGCGGCTGGTCGAAGCGGCCCGGGATCACGGAATTGTCGATCGGATTATCCTGGTTGGTGATAGAGACGCGATTGTCAGTGCTATCGATGAGATAGGGATTGAGATCAGAAGGAAGAATATCGTGGCGGTCCGGACCGCCGAGGAGACGGCCGCAATTACCGTTGACCTCGTCAAGGCCGGTGAGGCGGATATCGTGCTTAAGGGCAATATCTCCACCCCGGTCATAAACCGTGCCCTCCGACCCCTGGCGGTTCGTTCAACAGTCAGCCTGGCGACTATCTTCGACGCCGCGCCGATCTCCGATGGTCGTCCGATGATTCTTACCGACGCCGGGTTTACGACCGTCTGTAACTTCGGCCGGATGGTTGACCTGATCGACAACGCGGTCGATCTCGCCCAGATAGTAATGGGGATCAAGCGCCCCCGGGTGGCGATCCTCTCGGCTAACGAGAAGCAGATCCCCTCCCTTCCCTCCACCTACCTGGGAGCCCAACTCTCTCAACGGAAATGGCCGGACGCGATTGTTTATGGTCCTCTCTCCTTCGACCTGGCTACCGATCCCGAGTCCGTGGCGATGAAAGGGTTGCCTTCCCATCCAGCCGGACGGGAGGTGGCCGGGCGGGCGGACATCCTGGTCTGCCCGGGGATCGATACCGCCAATGTTCTCTATAAGACTATTGCCGCGCTGAATAAATACGGCCAGGCTTCGCTGGCCGGCATTACCGTTGGCTTTCCCTTTCCCTATATTATTCTTTCCCGTTCGGATACACTGGAGACACGCCTGGTTTCGATCGCTCTCTGCAGCGTCTTCGCCCAGCGGGTCCGCCGGTGGGAGGCGGCCCACCCCCGCCCGGCAAAAAAAACCGCCGGTAAGGTACCCCGGATCCTGGTCTATAACCCGGGCTCCACCTCAATAAAGATGGCTTTGTTTTCCGGCGACCACGCTCTTCACTCGACCGAGGTCGCCGCTTTGATTCCCCCGGCCGGGAGCCGGGCTAAAGGCGATAAGATCGCCGCTGATCTGGCCCGCCAAGCCGGTGAGATCATTCGCGGATGGGGTGTCCGGCGAATCGACGCTATCGCCGCCCGGGGGGGATTTCTTCCCCGACCGGTGAAAAAATTAGCCGGAGGTGTCTATACCGTAGCAGAGCAGCGGGGCAAGCGGATTGTGGTGGACGAAAAGATCGTCTCGGCTGTACTCGACCGACCGGAGAAGAAGCACGCCAGCAATTTCGGCATACCGGTAGCGGCGGCTCTAGCCCGGAAGTTCAAAGTTCCCGCCTATATTGTTGATCCGGTGGTAGTCGATGAGTTCTCCCTGGAGGCCGAGGTCTCCGGCTACGCGGGCGTCGTCCGCCGCTCCACCGCCCATGCTCTCAGCGTGAAAGCGGCCGCGCGCCGGGCCGCCGGTGAGATCGGGCGGCCGCTGGAAGATATCAACCTGGTGGTCGCCCACCTGGGCGGCGGGATAACAGTTGCGGCGATCAGAGGGGGGAAGATGGTGGACAATACAATAGCGTTCCTCGGAGAAGGGCCGTTTACTCCCCGAAGAACCGGCCGCCTGCCAATGGCGGAGTTGATCGAGATCTGCTACTCGGGGCGGTTTTCCAAAGATGAGCTGATCGCAGAACTAACCGAACGGGGCGGCCTCCGGTCGTATCTGGGTGAAGATCGCATGGAGGTGATTGAAGATCGGATTGCCGACGGCGATAGAAAGGCGGAACGTATAATTGAGGCGATGATCTACCAAGTTGCGAAAGAGATCGGGGCGATGTTCGTGGCCGCGGGGTGTGATGTGGAGGCGATCGTATTGACCGGCGGACTGGCCCGAAACAAGCGGGTACGTTCAGGTGTCCGGAGCCTTGTCAGACAACTGGCGCCGGTGATGATCTTTGAAGGCTCTCTCGAGATGGAAGCGCTGGCGACCGGTGTGGCAGCCGTTCTCTCGGGGCGCCGCCGCGCGCGATCTTATCGCCCACCGGGAAGGAGAAAACAATATCATGAATAAAAATAAAAAGGAGAAACGCCACTGGGTCTTCCGGGCGCATGTCTTTGACCGGGCTGGCGCGTTGACCAGTATTGCCTCGGCCTTCAGTAACGAGGGGATCAGCATCGATACCGTGGTCGGCCATGGGATAGAAAAGCAGGCCGGGATCGACGGGAGCGTCGTCATGACCTTCCACTGCAGCGAAGAGGAAAAGGATATCATGGTCCGCAAGGTCAAGCGGCTCAGCAAGGTTAAGTCTTTAGAGGAACATCTCTACGAATCGCAAAGCCTGCGGAAATCGGCCATTATCCGGACCACCCGGAAGCTGACCCCGCGTGACGTGGCGGGGGAGACTTCATTTCTGACCAGTGAACTGGTCAAGTCGGGCCCGCGCGGTTTCACCTACTTCCTGGCCGCCTCGCCAAGTGAACTCGACCCGATCCTCGTTCAACTGGAGGGCGCCGGCGTGATCACGGATATTGTCTATTCCATTGCAGGGCTATAACCGAAAACTCAAAAAAGGATAGTCATTATGATCGTATCAACCAAAGATTTATTCAAGCACGCTTATGGCAAGTACGCCCTCGGCGCTTACAATATCAACAACGCGGAACAGATCATAGGTCTCTTCCGCGGTAGCCTTGACAGCTCGGCGCCCTTTATCATCCAGATCTCAAAAGGCGCGCGCTCTTACACGGACAAAAGACTCCTTGAGGCCATGATCCGGGCGGCCGATGAGATCTTCCCGGAAGCAATCTACGCCGTCCATCTGGATCACGGGGATGAAGAGTCGTGCCTGGACTGCATTGAGAGCGGCTTCTATAGTTCGGTCATGATCGATGCCAGCAGCAAGGAGTTTGGAGAGAACATTGCCATCACCAAGCGGGTTGTAGACGCCGCCCACCCTAAAGGGATCTCGGTGGAAGCGGAACTGGGAACCCTGGGGGGGGTCGAGGAGCATGTCTCAGTCAGTGAGGCGGACGCTCATCTCACAGAACCCAAAGAGGCGGAAGAGTTTGTCAAACGGTCCGGTTGCGACAGCCTGGCCTGTGCCTTCGGGACCAGCCATGGGGCCTACAAGTTCTCCGGCTCCCTAGGGCTGCACTTCGAGATCATCCAGGGAATCCAGGAGCTCCTCCCCGGCTTCCCGATTGTGATGCACGGCTCCAGTTCGGTGCCCCAGGACGAAGTGCGCCGGATCAACGCCGCCGGTGGCCGCCTCAAGGGAGCCAGGGGAGTTGATGAAGAGCAGATCAGCCGGGCGGCCACCATGGGCGTGACCAAGGTCAATATCGATACCGACGGCCGCCTCGTCTGGTGTCGTGTTCACCGGGAGAGTTTTAGGGACGATCCGGAGAACTTTGATCTCCGCCCCCCCGGCAAGATCTTCATGGCCGAGTACGCTAAGTACATCGCCCATAAGAATCAGGTACTGGGAAGCGCCGGGCGTCTGGAAGAAGTTCGCGCGGAGTTAAAGAAATAGGGGAATATGCAAAAGCCCCGCGGAAGTTGAAGATCCGCGGGGCTTTTTGTGTCCGGGCTAAGGGTTAAAATACGTAGGTGAGATCCAGCCCCAGCGCCCAGATCCGCTGCTCGAACTTAGCTCCCCGGGCGTGCCGATCTCCCCAGGCGACAGCGCCCAACGCGTCAACCGTCAACCCCTGGGCTACCTCAAACCCCGTACCAAGGGTTATGTTCTTCCGGTCCACGTCGGCAATGTGAGCCAGGCTGACCGCTTTGGCCGGCAGAGGGGACTCATCATAGAAGAATCCGCCCCGGACAGCCCACTTGGGCTTCAGCATATACTCGCAGCCGACCCGGTAGCGATTGGAGTTGTTCCAATCCTCGTCATAAGACGAGCTCTGAAGGAGAGTGCCCGGATTATCATACTGGACATTGGTCCAATAGGTGGACCAGACCGTCTGCTGGAAATCAGCGGTGAGGATCAACTTCTCCAGGATCGGCCTGACAGCGACTCCGACTCCCCAGGTAGGAGGATGGCGGAACTTGTAGGTGTCGTAAGATTCCTCGTTCGCCCCGATCAAGGTCAGGCTGCTGGTGGTCTTCCCGGTTAACTTAACGGTCGCTCCGGTCCGGTAGACCGCTCCCACGCTTAACATATCGGAGATCTTATAGAGCAATCCGAACGTCCCCTCCGCGCCGAAACCGTCGTTCTTCATGTCAAAGTCGTAGTCATAATCGAGGATCCCGGAATCCGCCACATCCTTCTCACTCTCCCGATCGATCCGATCATAGAGGAGCGCGATTCCCGCCCCGGCGTATAAATTGGGGATGATCTCCCGGGAGATCGTGAACTGGGTCTCTATAATAATAAGGCGTTGGTAGTTCTTGGCGTAGATGGAACCCATTCCGTAAGGGACGGTATCATTCCAGTCCGAATAGTAACCCATCGGTGAATAGACGGCCACACCGAGAGTGAACTCGGGGAGAGTAATGTAACATCCGGCGCCCTGGGGCTGGTAGAAGTGGTAAGTAGTCGAGGTCTTGTTGAATTGATCCGGCTCCATTCCACTGTAGTTAATGAACATATCCTTGGTAAATTTATACTCTTCGTAGGTTTGGGGGGAGGGAGGGAGGTTGGCGAATGAATTGCTCCCCCGGACGGTGGGATGAGGTGAAAGGATGTCGATCCCAACTCCGTTGCCGGTAAGCTGGGCCAGTCCGCCCGGGTTCCAGTAACTGGCAGTCCAGTCGTCGGCCAGTCCGATGTAGGCGCCGCCCATGGCGGTGGCCCGTGCCCCCAGGCCGCCGAATTCATACCCTCCCGCGTCAAGCCCCGGCGCTATCGATATAGATAGGCCGGCTACCAGCAGAAGCGCTGATAATCCATGACACGTTTTTCTGACGTCCATAGCTCCTCCTTTTAAAACATTAGTTGTTGTCGTTTAGTAGCTACTCAGGTTGTCAGGTTCAAGGTTCACGGTTCACGGTTTGTTGCCTTGCGCAATTCAATATCTTCAAACTGTTCAATCTTCATCACTCTATAACCTTGAACCATGAACCCCTGAACCTGAGTAATTACAAACTATCTTTATAAATCAAGTTCCGGGGAAGGGGGGAATAATAATAGAATCCGCAAAATACGTCCATGATTTTTTCTGGTTTTTTTATTTCTTTCCGGATTCCACCAGCTCGATAACGACACCCGGTGTACCCGGTCCGCTCTCGGGACCGGAATACTTGATCCAGTTATGGGGTGGTTCGACCGTGAACCAGAGATAGATGGTCGGGGCTATCAGCTTTCCGAGCCAGGTCAGGATCCCCAGATCCGGGATCAGCCGCAATCTATGGCAGGAGAAGGTCCCGGCCGGGGTCGTGACATCTTCTATCTCTTCGTGTTTAAAGAGAATCGAGTAGGAGGCCGGCTTCCCGGTCAGGATCTCACACGTTAATTCATTGCCCTCCCGTACCATCCCGGGATATGGAAAACCCCGCAGCAAGAGCCAGATTTCATAGCCCGGTATCATCGGGCCCTCCAGATCGAATTCTTTGGTTTCGATCGTGTCATTCGGAGGGGATGCGATCCTGGTCCGGACGGTTTTGCCGGCATAGTCGAAAGTCGCCTCCATTGTCCGGATCATGCGGCTCTGTCCATCACGGATTTCAGCGTGGGAGGTGAGGGGTCTCAGGCGTCCATCGACGAGTTCAAACGCGGACTCGCCGAGTCGGCGCTCGTGGCGGTTTTCATCGCCGAAGAGTCCTTCTTCCCGGTAGATAATATTGTAGCGAGGCGGGGGACCGACCGACTGGCGCTCTGTGATCCGGGTGCCTTCCCAGCGGGTATTCCGGCTGTCTTTCAGCCGGCAACGGTACTTTGCCCACTCGTGGGGGGCCAGTTCAATCCGGCCCGGGATCTCAGCGGCCAGGATCGGGGTCGGGATCAAGAACCGGAGAAAGACTGTTACCGGTATAATTAGCGAAAAAAAAGAATTCATTCTCCCTTGTAAATACAATCACACCGCAAGAATTGAACCGCAAAGACGCAGGGAACGCAAAGTAAAATTAAAAAACAATTTAGTAAGTTAATTATTGGTTCTTTCTTGTTATTAATATAAAGAGCTTAGCGGACCTGAAGGTCCGCGACTACGAAGATGTCGTAGCCGTCGACCTTTAGGTCGACAGCATAACAAATTCCTATACTATCAAGTTTAATAGACATACTTTTATGGTAAGCTTTCAGTAAACCCCGTTCCTTTGTGTTTGTAGTGCAGGACTGAAGTCCTGCACTACGAACTTATAGAAATTCCGAAGCAAGGACGTGGTTCACTGAAAGCTTACCTTTTATGTTTCTCTGCGTTCTCTGCGTCTTTGCGGTTCAAATAAGTTGCGAAGCTAAATTTTATATCATTTTGGAATGAACGGAAAAAGAAAAATAATCGCGGTAACCGGGGCCACCGGCCACCTTGGGGGCAACCTGGTTCGGGCGCTGCTGGAGCAAGGGGAACGGGTGCGGGTTCTGGTCCACCGTGACCGCCGGGCCCTGGAGGGGCTAGATCTGGAGTTGATCCCGGGTGATATTTTAGATCCCGACTCTCTCCGCCGGGCGTTCGCGGACGCGGCGACGGTCTATCATTCGGCCGCCCGGATCTCGATCACCGGCGACCGGGATGGTATGGTCTATCGAACCAATGTTGAGGGAACCCGTAACGTGGTGAATGCCTGTCTGTCCGGTGGCGTGGAACGGCTGGTGCATTTCAGTTCTATTCACGCTATCTCCGGAAGGCTCAAAGACGGTGTCGTGGATGAGACGGGGAGGCTGGTCCTGGACGATCCCGATGTCCCGGCCTACGATCGATCCAAGGCACTGGGTGAACTGGAAGTGCGGCGAGGCATCAAAGAGGGTCTGGACGCGATCATAATCGCTCCCACCGGTGTGATCGGTCCCCATGACTATAAGCCTTCCCGGATGGGACAGGTGCTGCTGGATATCTGTCACCACCGGATGCCGGCCTTGATCGATGGCGGATATAACTGGGTTGACGCGCGAGACGTGATAAAAATGGCCCTGGCGGCGGCGGAGTCGGGGCGCTCCGGAGAAAAGTATCTGGCCTCAGGAAACTGGGTCCACTTTCGGGAATTAGCCCGGATAATCGGAGAGGTCGCCGGCCACCCGGTGACCCGACTGATCACGCCCATGTGGCTGGGCCGGGCGGCGGCTCCCTTTGCCGTCGGCTGGTCCCGCGTCGCCGGCACCCGTCCCCTCTTCACCCCGGAAGGGCTGCGGGCTCTTCGCCGCCATCGGCATGTCTCGTGCTGGAAGGCGGACCTCGAGTTTGGCTACCGTCCGCGCCCGATTGATGAAACTATAGCGGACACTCTCTCCTGGTTTAAAGAAGCAGGAATGCTGGAAGGGTGAGGCCGAATTTTTAATGGAAGTGATCTTTAACTTTAGTCACTTTAGTTCACTTTCCACTTTAGTCACTTTTTTAGCCGGTACTCTTTCCCGGTCCAGAAGATGCTTCTTCCTTCTTCCATATAGATTCTTCCCTTCCACTTGACTCCTTTTCCGGCAATCCTCCGATAAAGGGTATTGAGGGATATGACCACCAGCATGAGGGATGCGAGGGGATGAGTGAGCGCCCATCCTCCCGTAATCCCGAGCAGGCGATTGATCGCGAACCTGATGATTACGATCAGTAGCGAGGTAAAAGCAAGCAGGATCGATGACCAGGGGTATCGCCCGATAAAGAAAGGGAATAGAAAGGGGAAGAAATTGAAGGCCACGGAATAAAGTATTTCCAAGAAGACAATGAGGACATTATTGTTAGCTCCGCTTAACATGTACCGGCTCCAGCCTTCAAAAGTCTCCGTGAGTCCTTGATACATTCTGACCCCGAGAGTCCGGGTGGCGATAACCAGATGGGCGGAGAGTCCCAGGGCTTTGGCCCGTTCCATGAAGGCGACATCATCAGGGATGGTGTTGCGGACACTGGCCCATCCCCCGATGGTCCGGTAGGCGTCGCGCCGGACCAGGAAGAAGGTGCCGCTGGCCCCGGCCCGCTTGTTCTCTTTGCGGTTGAGAGAGAGGGGAGGGAAGTAGTCCCAGTAGAGCCAGAAGATAAACGGCTGAACGGTATTCTCCCAGAAGCCGCGGCAGATCTGTCCCGGCAGGACCGTCAGGACCACGGCATCATGCTCCAGGCAGTAAGCGAACGCCGAACGAAGATGGGCCGGGTGGTGGTGGGTGTCGGCGTCGGTGAAGACGAGCCACTCTCCCCGGGCTTCTTTGACACCTTTGCCGTTGGCGTAGACCTGGCCGCTCCAGTTCGCCGGCGGCTCCTCGGTATTTTTAATCAGGTGGATTCGGGAGTCATCCTTCTGAAATTCCTCGATGATCTTCGTAGTCCGGTCCCTGGAGCGGTCATCGATGATGATCATCTCCCAGTTGGTGTAGGTTTGATCCTGGAAAGAGCGAATACAGTCCCTGATATTCCTCTCTTCGTCCCGGACCGCGATAATAATTGAGATCAGCGGGGACACGTCCGTCTCGACCGGCTCGGTCGATAAGACCGGATCAGCCCGCAGCCGGCGCAGCATCATGACGAACTTGATCAGCCAGTAGGCGGCCAGGACCACGCTGACTACAAACAGGACTCCTTCTTTTAATAGTATATCCATAAGATTTTTTGTTTAACAGCCGGGCCCGGCTCAAAGATCAGATTCTAACACGAGCGTGTTCCGAGACAATGGAAATAACAATTATCTTACCCGTTTATCTCCCTATTTGATACACTCTGGCTTCTTATCTCAAGAGGGTGAATTATGGAAGTAAAGATCTTAAAACTATTCTATGATCTGGCCCGGCGGCATGGCCGGCTGGTTATTATCATCATGGCCGGGATAACAGTCTTCTTCGCCCTCTTCATCCCCGGCCTTACCATCTCTTCCTCCTATAATGAGTTGGTCTCTCCGGAAGAACCGGAACAGGCCCGCTTCCTCGCCTTTCTTGAAGAGTTCGGAGCCGCCGATGATCTGGTGGTAGTTCTGGATGGAGATCCGGAAATTCTTGTTTCTTCCGCGGATAAATTTGCCGTGGAGATAAAAAATGAAAAAAGATACATTCGGAGTGTTTTCTATCGCATTGATCTCGCAAAACTACTGAAAAAAGCTCCTTTCTTCCTTCCGGAGGAACTGCTCGAAAAAGGTTTGGAGGGAATCAAAGAGTATCAGCCGCTGATCGAACGAATCTCCGGACTTAAAAATTTCCCGGAGATCCTGGAATTGTTTGAAGAAGGCTTCGACAACCAGCTCCCGGGCATCCGGCTTGATCCGACGGCAGCCTCCGAAGCCCTCCGGATTCCCCTGGGGCTTTTCCGGGAATGGCGCCGCCGGCTGGAGAACCCCTCCCGGAACGGGATTGACTGGTTCCCCCTCCTTGAAAACGCGGGGGTCTTCGATGGGACCCCGATCGCGTCGCGGGGCTATCTCCGTTCCCACGACGGGCGGATGCTCTTCCTCTTTGTCCGGCCGACCTCGACTTCGGACGATATAACATTCATCAGACCGTTTGTCCGGGCGGTTCGACGCGCCTGCGACCGGGTCTTTGAAAGAGATCCTTCCCTGCGCCCCGCCGTCAAGGTGGCCTTTACCGGGATGCCCGCTCACGCGCTCACCGAGGTGGAGGCCATTAACGCCGATCTGGTCAAATCGACCACGATCTCGGTGGTGCTGGTGATCCTGATTCTGATCATCGGCTTCCGGTCCGGGAAGAAGATCATTCTGGCCATTATTCCGCTGGGATGCGGGATGATCATTACCGTTGGATTGATCTCGTTGACCATCGGCCGTCTCAATCTGGTCAGCTCCTCTTTTTTAGCTGTTCTCTTCGGGATCGGGATAGATTTCGGGATCTACCTGATCCGGCGGACCGCGGAAGAAGTTGACCGGGGTCAATCGGAAGAGGAAGCGGTTCGCGTCGCGGTGATCGCGTCCGGACGGAGCGTTCTCACCGGCGGCCTGACAACGGGTCTGGCTTTTCTGGCGGTCGGCTGGACCGACTTTGTCGGATTCTCCGAATTAGGGCTGACTGCGGGGATGGGGGTCCTGGTTGTCCTCTTTACCACGCTGCTGCTGCTGCCGAGCCTTTTGCTGAAGACCGGAATAAAACCACGTCATTACGATCTGCGATGGGTGTTGAAGGTGACCGCCGGAAAGCGGGAACGGCGGGTTCTGGTAGCTATCGTCCTGCTCGCCGGCGCCGGGTGTGCCTTCGGTATCTTTGCCGTCACCCGTCTCCATTTTGACTTCAATGCGCTGAAACTGCTCCCGCCGGGCGCGGAATCGACTGTCTATCAGCTCCGCATGCAGAATGAGAGCGACTTTCAGATGACCTGCGCTACGATTATAGCCGGAGATCTTGAAGAGTTAAAACAGAAGGTGGAAAAGATTAAGGCCCTCCCCACGGTCAGCCGGGTCGATTCTCTCTCCGACCTCATCCCCGATCACCAGGAGGAGAAGGCGCGGCTGATCGCCGCCTACCGTCCTTATCTCTCCGGGATTGGGATCCGGCTTGACTCTGAAGCTCAGACCGTCGCCGGTTACCGGGAACTCCTCGACAGCTTGCGATTACGGATGGAGGATGTCCAGGAAGCTGCCTTTGCCGGGGGCCAGGTTGAAATCTTATCAAGGATTGAAGAGATTTTAACCGAGATCGATTCAATCGAGCTTCTTCTGGCCTCCGAGGAAGCAGGGCAGTCGCTCGATAAAACCCGGAAGTTTGAGGAGGCTCTCTTTGAGGGATTGGAGTATCTCTCGAACCTCTCGGAAGAGTGGCTGAACGCGACCCCGATTACCGAGGACTTCTTCTCGCCGGAGTTGCTGGATCGATTTAAAAGTTCCCGGGGCAACTATGCCGCGTATGTCTTTCCCACCGGCTCGATCTGGGATGTCGACTTTCTGGACCGGTTTGTCGCGGAACTGAAAGAGATCGCGCCGACCGCCACCGGTTTCCCGGTGACTCATCAGCTGACTTCCCGCCTGATGGTCTCCAGTCTTCTCCAGGCGCTTTTTTATGCCTTCGGCATTATTCTGGTCCTGTTGCTGCTGGATTTCAGGCGGATTATCCCGGTTCTTCTCTCCCTGATTCCCCTCGGCGTGGGGATGCTCTGGGTGCAGGGGATCATGTCCCTGCTGGGACGGAACTATGATTTCGCTTCGATGCCGGCACTACCCCTCCTCCTCGGTCTCGGCATTGTTTACGGGGTTCATATTGTCCGCCGCTGGATGGAGAACCCGGAGATCACCGCCTTTGCCGCGACCCTGACATCAGGGAGGGGCGTGGCCTTCGCGGCCCTGACCACGATGGCCAGTCTCGTAAGCCTCATCTTCTCCCGCCATCAAGGCGTCGCTTCATTCGGGATCGTCATATTGATCGGCATTATCTCATCACTGATCGCGGCCCTTTACGTCCTGCCGGCGGTAATCGATCTGATCTATTTAAAAGATGACAGACCCCGTGATAAATTTAAATAATGATATCCCGGAGAATTTCAATGAGAAGAATTGTGATCGTTTGCCTCTCTTATTTAATTTTTTCTTCTCCCGCGTTAGCGGAAGAAGAAAAATTAAACATGGCTATTGTTTTTCCCGGCGGGCCCTCCCTGGAGAAAGTGGAGAAGTATATCGGCCAGTTCATCGATATTATCGCCGCCCGGGTCGGGATTGGAGGGGAATTCGTCACCGGCCGCTACTTCACCGAACAGAAGACCGCTCTCGATTACCTGGATAAAAATCGGGACGCCTTCATCATCAGTTCTCTCGGTTTTTATCTCTCCCAGAGGAAAGCCCTCGGTCTCATTCCCCTGGCCCGGATCGAGCTGACCGCGGGCCCCTCCGAGCGCTACTACCTGGTGGTGGAGAAAGGGGCTTTCGGAACGCTGGATGAACTAAAAGGAAAGACTATCTCCGGGAGCACTCTCTATGAAAACCCCCGGTTTCTGAACCGGATAGTCTTTAATAACCTGGTGGATATCCGTTCCGAATTCATCCTCAAGCCCACCGCGCGGCCGCTCTCCGCGATCCGAAAGTTGCTGAAGGGAAAGCTTGATAGTGTGCTGCTGGATGAGGTCCAGTACAACAGCCTGAAGAGCCTGCCGTTCTTCAACGAGATCGCCGTGGTTTATGTATCTCCCGCTCTTCCGGACGTGGGACTGATGATGGTCGATACCCCCGCCACCCGGAAGCTGAAGAAACGGTTGCTTGAGGCCCTCCTGGCCATGGGGGAGTCCGAAGAAGGGGCCGCCGCCTTCAAATCCTTCGGGTTGACCGGTTTTAAGCTGATAGAACCGGGTTCCCTGAATGAAGTTATTAAAAAATACGGAGAGAAGGGGGATTCTGAATGATCAAACATCCCCGGTGAGAAAGCCCCCGGTGGGTTCATCCCACCGGAGCAAAAGTTCAATAGCTGCAATTCGGTCAACAGCAAGAAAGCCCCCGGTGGGTTTATCTCACCGGAGCAAAAGTTCAATAGCTGCAATTCGGTCAACAGCAAGAAAGCCCCCGGTGGGTTTATCTCACCGGAGCAAAAGTTCAATAGCTAACAAGGTGTTACTTTAAATTTACACGCTGATTGCAAAATTCGGATTAATTCTCGTTCTGCCGGCTCTGGTCCTGACCGGTTGCGCGTCAATCCCCACGGAGAGCCCGCCGGCCCTGGTGGCGGTGGAGGTGGAGGAGCTCACCGACTCCGAAGATCCGGATGAGATGATCGAGGTGGCGAGCCGGTACTCTACCTATTCCGCCCCGCTTGACAAGCACCTGGCCGCCTTCAAACTGGCCCAGCGTGCCTACCTGATGGACCGGTCGAACCGGGACGCGGCCCTTACCCTCTCGAAGAGCGCGCTTCTCCTCTCCGGACTGATCAAGGACGAAGAAAGAAAGTCGGAGATTGTCCGCAAGGGGTACGAGGCGGCGGCCCGGGCCGGGGGTGAGGGAGACGATCCTCTATCCGCTTATTATTTTGGAACTCATCTGGGGCTCCTGATCGAGGAAGAAGGGCTCACCGCGGTGAGTGAGGTCCCCCGGTTTGAGGACGCGCTGCTGAGAGCGTTGAAGAAGCCGGGAACGGATATGGGGGGACCTTTAAGGGTGCTGGGGATGCTCTACCTCCGTGCTCCCGCCTGGCCGGCCGGGGTCGGTGATCTGGAGCTGGCTCTCGAGATGCTGGGGAGAGCCGCCCGGGAGTATCCGCTTCATCCGGAGAACCACCTCTTTCTTGCTTATGCCCTGCAGGAAGACGATCAGACTCGGGAAGCCCGCGAGGAATTGAGAAGAGCGTCGGAAGCCGTATCCGGCGGTCGATGGGGGGATTACGCGCCCCGGTGGCGGAAAGAGATTGAAAAATTCCGGGAAGAGCTGGATAATTAATCCGCTGATAAACGGGGAGGGGGATGCACACAATGAAAGAAATCAAGATGATGCCGGTTGGGTTGTTCTTTCTGATTCCGGTCATATTTGCCGCCTCCTGTGGAGGCAAGCCGGTAAATATCCCTGAGAGGGACCGGAACCGGGCCCGGGAACGGATGGTTCGGCAGTTGCTGCGGTACGGGATCAATGATGAGAGAGTGATCGCCGCCATGAGCACGGTTCCCCGCCATCTCTTTATCCCGGAGAAGTACCGTGACACCTTCGACCCTTACGGCGATTACCCCGGTCCGATCGGCTCCGGGCAGACAATCTCGCAGCCTTATATCGTCGCCTACATGACGGAGCGGCTGGATGTAAAGCCGGGAGAGAAGATCCTGGAGATCGGGACCGGCTCCGGCTACCAGGCCGCGGTGCTCGCCGCCCTGGGCGCCGATGTGTACACCATCGAGATCATCCCGGAACTGGCGGAGCACGCCCGTCGTGTTCTGGCCGAACAGGGCTATCGGAAAGTGCAGGTCCGGGCCGGTGACGGTTACAAAGGGTGGCCGGAACGGAGCCCGTTTGACGAGATCATCGTGACCTGCGCCCCGGAAGAGATCCCCCGGGCCCTGATCGAGCAGCTCAGAGACGGAGGGCGGATGATCCTTCCCCTGGGCGCCCGGTTCCAGCGGCTGGTGATCTGCCGGAAGGAGGGGGGAGAGGTCAGGATCGAGGATGATCTCCCGGTCCGTTTTGTGCCGATGGTTCACGGAAGGGAAGTGAAATAAACAAGGAGGATAGAGATGGTACTTAAAGTTACTGTAAGAGAAAAAGAGTCCGGCGTCTTTTCACTGATGCCGGTCGGCTCAATCGATACCGGTACCGCGCCCATTCTGGAGAAGGAAGTTGACGCGATCCTGGAGAAAGATCCCCGGGTCGTTATCTTCGACATGGGAGGAGTGGAGTATATCAGCAGTATGGGAGTGCGGGTATTCATCAAAACTAAAAAGGATCTGAAGAGGATCGGAGGGAGACTGATGATGGTCAACCTCCCTCCCCAGATCAAAAAGGTCTTCGATATCATCTACGCTCTCCCCAAAGAGGAGATCTTCGAGAGCATCGAGGAGCTGGATGAGTACCTCACGGCCATGCAGCGCCAGGTCCTGGAAGATCAGGATTAACCACTGTGAGTTTTGACTGCCGGGTCGGTGTTTATTTCTGAAGAATATTGGGGAGATATCCGGAGGATTTTTCCCGGCGGCTGCGGCGTCCGAGCCAGAAGAAGAAGGCGGCCTGAACGAGGAAGATAAGTATCAAAAGAAGTGTCTTCCAGAAACCTCCTCCCGTCTTCTTTATCTCCACCAGCTTGTCCTCGGGAAGGTCGACTTCTTTTAGCTGTGCCGGGGCTGGTTCCCGCCTGGCAACAGTCTGTTTTTGTTTTCTCAATGCGGGCTGAATGTGCCTTTTACCCGAAGCAGAAGAAGGGAGGGAAGAGAAGGATTGGGCGAGAAGTTCCCGGACGGCGTTATTCCGTTCCTCCTTCTTCTTGGAACCCATTACCACCGCGATCAGCCTGATCCCCCCGCGGTTAGAGGTGGCCGCGATCGAGAAGCCTCCGGCCCGGAAAAAGCCGGTCTTCAAACCATCGCCCTCCATGCTCTTCAGGAGAGGATTGTGGCTCCGCATCTCAAAACTATCATCCCGAAAGCCCCGGACCTGGGTTGAGGTGTAGCGGAGGATCGCGGGGTGTTTGAGCAGTTCGCGGCAGAGGATGGTGATATCCCGCGGGGTGCTGAAGTCCGGTTTCTGGCCTTTCCCCGGCGGGAGTCCGTGGACGGAGTGGAACTCGGTCTCCTTCATCCCCAGCTCCCGGCCCCTCTCCTGCATCATCTCGACAAAGCCGTCTTTCGAGCCGGCCACATGAAGGGCAAGGGCCACGGCGGCGTCATTGGCGGACTGGATAATGAGGGCGTAGAGGAGTTCCTCGACGGTGAAGATCTCGTTCTCTTTCAGGAAGACCTGGGATCCCCCCATCCGGGCCGCCTCGGCCGTGCAGACCACCCGCTCATCGAGATGGAGAAACCCTTTCTCGATCTTCTCCTGGATGATAAGGAGCATCATCAGTTTGACAATGCTGGCCGGGTAGCAGGGCGTATCGCTATTTTTCTCGAAAAGGGTCTCGCCGGTATCCGCCCGGATGACGATCGCTCCCCGGTAGGGAGTATCGGTCTTACTCGGAATCCGGGCCCGGGCGGCAACTCCGCCGGCGGGAAGGACCAGTAAAGTGATTGATACGACTGATACAAGAACGATGGTTAAATAGTCTTTCATGGGCGGAAAATTAATCCGGTTTAACAAACTCCGGCTTGATTTTTCGTGAACTATAAAAGATAATCCTTAATCCGGCAATACGAAACTGGAGAAGAAGGAAAACTGGAGAAGAAGATCAGGGCCGAGATCAAGGCGCCCAAGAAGAATGATCATGATTAAACTTTTACGATTCACTCCGATAATTGTCTTTCTTATCGCCTTTGCCACCTATCTCCTTACTCTGACGCCGACCGTTGATTTTATCGATAGCGGTGAACTGGCGGCAGTCGCCGCTACGCTGGGGATCGCCCATCCGACCGGGTATCCCCTCTTCACCCTGATCGGGCATCTCTTCTCCCGGCTCCCGATCGCCGAGACCGTCATCGCCCGCCTGAATATTATGAGCGCCCTCTTCGCCGCCCTGGGAGCGGGGTTCTTTGCGGTCTTGATTAAATTCTTTTTGAGCATGGGAACGGCCGCCGCGGAGACGCTAACGAAGGCCGGGAAGAAGAAGGGGAGAAGATCAAGGAAGCATCGGAAGCCGAAGGAGGAAGAAGGGCCCGCCGGTTCTCTTCGGGAAGTCCTGGAATGGCTGGCGGCGGCCGCCGCCGGATTGCTTCTCTGCTGGACGGCGGTCTTCTGGGAGACGGGAACCACCCTGGAGGTATACTCTCTCCACGGCTTCTTCACCATCCTCTTGCTTTTTCTGGCGTTGCGTTATGAAGCCGCGAGAGGAGAGAAGGAGAGGCGGGCCGGTCTGCTCTTCTTTCTGGTCCTGGGCTTAAGCCTGGCCAATCATCTTACCACCGGGCTTCTCTTCCCGGCCTTCTTATTCCTCTTCCTGGTCAAGTATATCTCCCAGAAGACCCCCCTCTCCAGAATCATGCTGGTAATGCTCCCGGTCCTGATCGGAGTATCATTCTACCTCTATCTCCCGATCCGGGCCGCGAGCCGGCCACGTATCATGTGGGGAGAGCCCACGACGTTAAGGGCGTTGTGGGATAACCTCACCGTCGCTGATTTTCAGAGCCGTCTCTTCGCCCACCAGTCGGAGGGCGAGACACTTAGAGATTTTTTGCTCCGGTTTCCCCGGAGGGTGGGGTACCTCCCGGTTCCCCTGATTCTCTGGGGGATGGTCCTGATCTTTCGCCGGTCGAAAAAGTACTTCTTCTTTATCCTGGCCGCCTTCATCCCGGCCGTTCTCTATGCCGCTACCTATAACGTGGGAGATAATATATTCTATTTTAATCCCGGTTATATCTCTCTTCTGATCTATGGCGGGGTAGGGATATATGGCCTGTTCCGTTTGATTCAACGGAAGTTAGGGATTGTCTGGCCGGAGGTTATCATGGTGGTGATTATCGCGCTTCCGGCGCTGCTCTTGAATTTTCAGCGGGTCGATAAGAGAGATAACTACTTTGTGGAGGATTACATCCATAATATATTCAGCGCCATCGAGCCCGATGCCATTCTCTTTGCCCTGGACTGCCAGGTTATCCTCCACCCGATCTATTATTATCAAAATGTCGAGCATTTCCGGGATGATGTCCTGGTCCTCCCCAACCACGGGCTTCAGAAGGGGTGGTACTGTGACCAGTTGAAATATCACCACCCGGAGCTATACCGGAGATCGGCCCGGGAGATCGAAGATTACCGGGCTTACCTCGACCGGTTCAACCGGGGTGAGGTTGCGGATCCCCGGCTCCTCGATCAAAAGTACTACCGGATGCTCTTCAGTATCATCTCCCACAACTACGATCACCGGCCGATCTATATCACCTCGGAGTTCAACCCGGCCTTTCACCCGGATTTTCATCCCGGCTATCACCGGATCCCGGAAGGGTTATGCTGGAGGCTCTACCGGGAGGGGGAAGTTCCTGATGAGTTCCCGTACCGGGAGTTCTCCTACCGGGAGCTGGGATACCCCCACAAGGATGCCGACGCCGTCCGCCACGCTTACATGTTCATGCTGAACGAAAGAGGGAAGTATGAAGCCGGCCGGGGAGACTTTGGGACAGCCCTCCGCTGGATCGACCAGGCCCGGCGGGTCTACCCCGGAAAAGATCTTCTCTCCGACCGGTATAACGGGATCTGGGTGGTGCCGAATCGATTCCGGGAGATCCGGAAGACCAGAGAGAGTGTGCTCCGGCAGGCCGAGGCGGAGAGGAGAAGGAAGAGATGATAACGGTTACCTTTTTAGGAGCAGCCCGGAATGTAACCGGCTCCCGCTTCATCGTGCGCACCGGCGAAATATGCCTGCTGGTTGATTGCGGCCTCTTCCAGGAACGGGATCTCCGTTATCGCAACTGGGAGGATTTCCCGGTCAACCCGGGCGAGATTGACGCGGTGGTTCTGACCCACGCGCATATCGATCATTGCGGGTACCTGCCCAAACTGGTGCGGGAAGGATTCGCCGGGAAGATCTTCTGCACCCCGCCGACCGCGGGGGTGGCGCGGGTGGCGCTTCTGGACTCGGCCCATATCCAGGAAGAGGACGCCGCTTATAAAGAACGCCGGCATAAGAAAAAGAGACAACGGGGGCCCTATCCTGAGATCCCCCTTTATACAGTCAAGGACGCGGAAGCGGTTTTGCCTTTACTGGAGACCGTTTCTTATTACCAGCCCCGAAAGATCTCATCCACGGCCACGGTGGTCTTTCACGATGCCGGTCATATTATCGGCTCTTCCATCGTCGAGTTGCGGATCGGTAAATCGGAGGAGCGGAAGCGGCTCATCTTCTCCGGTGATCTCGGGCGCCGGAACAACCCGCTTCTGAATGACCCGGATCTCATTGAGGCGGCCGATTATGTCTTTGTGGAATCCACCTACGGAGACCGGCTCCATGAGAGCGGGGATGAGGCGGTTGAGACGCTGGTGAAGGTTATTACGGAGACCGCGGCGGCGGGGGGAAATATCATCATTCCCACCTTTGCCATCGAACGCGCCCAGGAGCTGCTTTTTTTCATCAAGCAGTTGCTGGAAGAGGGACGAATCCCCCGGCTTCCCAGCTTCATCGACAGTCCGATGGCGATCGATATTACGAAAGTCTATGCTTCTTACCCGGAGTATCTCGACCATGTCAACCTGTCCGGCGCGGCTGGCGGCGGGTCACCTTTTTTATTCCCGGCATTGAAGATGACCCGGTCCACCGAGGAGTCGAAAGCCATCAACCGCCGTCGGGGAAGCGCTCTTATCATGGCCGGGTCGGGGATGTGCACGGGAGGGAGAGTCAAGCACCACCTGGTGAATAACATTACCCGCCCGGAGAGTACGGTTCTCTTCGTGGGGTATCAGGCCCGGGGAACACTGGGGAGAGTTATCCTGGAACGCCCCCGGGAGGTCCGCATCCTGGGAAGGCAGTTCCCGGTCCGGGCCCGGATTGAGAAGATAAACGGTTTCTCCTCTCATGCCGACCGGGATGAGTTGATGGATTGGATCTCGGGCTTTAAAGAACCTCCCCGCCGGCTCTTTGTCATTCACGGAGAGGAACGAGCGTCCCAATCTCTGGCCCGGGCGGTTCGTGACCGGCTTGGTTTTAATACCGTCGTCCCGGCCTATTTAGAGAGTTATTCTCTTTAACCCGAATAAACTTCAGATCATCAAGACCGGTTGGCCGGTGGTGGAGAGGACTTCCCGCCAGAGAGCCCCTTCCGGGTCCACCTGTTTCCGTTTCGATATTGCCAGAGGGAGCGGGACATGGGTGAAATAGCTTTGCCAGTACCCGATCATCATATCGGTCTTTCCCGCCATGGCGGCGTTGGCCGCCAGCCGGCCCAGTTCCGCGGCAAACATGGAATCGTTGGCGTTGGCCGGGACACTCCGGATCATATAGCTGGGATCGATATATTTCAGGTCAATGTGGATCGCTCTCTCCTTGAAGTTTTCGATAATGGTATTCTTCAGGAAGAAACCGATATCGCCGAGGCGGATATTGCCGGAGGCGTCGTATGTGGCGGCGGCCGCCTCGTCCTTCAGTAAGTCCTGGCCGGCGCCCTCGGCGGCAACGATGACACAGTGATGCCTCCGGTCCAGGCGCTTCTCCAGGGCGTCGAGCAGGCCTCCCTCTCCCTGGAGTTTGAAGGGGACTTCGGGGATCAGGCAGAAGTTGACGTCATTGGCGGCCAGGGTGGTCAGGGCCGCGATGAACCCCGATCGCCGTCCCATGACTTTGACCAGGCCGATGGCGTTATAGGCGCTCACCGCCTCGGAGTGAGCGCAGCGGACGGCGGCCCGGGCGACGGTGATCGCGGTATCGACGCCGAAGGTCCGGTAATTATAACTGATATCGTTATCGATGGTCTTGGGGATGCCGATAGTAGCGATCTTGAGTTTCCGCCGTTTAATGACCCGATAGATCTCATGGAGGCCCTTCTGGGTCCCGTCCCCACCGAGGCAGAAGAGGGCGTTGATGCCGTGACGCTTTAGGGAGTCGACCATGATCTCGGGATCGACGCGCCCCCGCGAGGTCCCCAGGATCGATCCACCCTGAATGTGAATATCCTTAACAACATCCGGTGTAAGTTTGAGGAGTTTATGCTTGAACTCCGGGTTGAGTCCCTTCTGGCCGAATTGGACCCCGAGGATTTTGGTTACCCCGTATTTGTAGAAGAGCTGCATAACGATGCTGCGGATGGCATCGTTCAGACCGGGGCAGAGCCCCCCGCAGGTCATGATCCCGGCGGTTACCTCTTTGGGTTTGAAGAAGATCATCTTCCGAGGCCCGGCGCATTCAAAAGCAAAGTCTCGGGTCGAAGGATCGCAATCCGATTTAATGCAGTAGGGGATAGTAACATTATCTTCAATAAAGTTGACGATCCCATCACCGCGGATGGTCGAAAATTTAATCGGGGAGACGACCGACGGTCTCCCCAGACTTTTTATCCGGAAGTCTTCTTTCTTCAGCATAATGGTTTCTCCGCACCTTTTTCAATCCCTTTAAATATATCAGAAAAACACCCGTGGCAGGAGGTTTTTTTAATCGGTCCTCTGTCACCTAAATTGAGTCTATTCTGATACTCCTTTTTTCATTTTACCACCGGGGATGAATTGTGGTATTTTCGTGAGGATATTCCAAAGGAGTCATCGATGTCCGTTACTAAAGTGCTCTGTGTGCTGGGAACCCGACCGGAAGCGATCAAGATCGCGCCGGTTATTCATGCCCTGAACCTTGAGCCGAAATCTTTTCAGACCCGGGTTCTGGCGACGGCCCAGCACCGCCGGATGCTTGACCAGATGCTGGCGGTCTTCTCTATCTCCCCGGATACTGATCTTGACCTGATGCGGCCGGGCCAGGAGCTGGCCGAACTCACCGGCCGGGTGTTGGCCGGGATGACCGAATATCTCTCTGCCCACCGTTTCGATCTTGTGCTGGCCCAGGGTGATACCACTACGGCCATGGTCACCGCGCTGGCCTGTTTTTACGCCCGGATTCCCTTCGGCCATATTGAAGCCGGTCTGCGGACGGGGGATCTCTCCGCCCCCTACCCGGAGGAGTTCAACCGGCGGGTGATCGCCCTGGCGACGAAATATCACTTCGCGCCGACCGCGAGCGCCGCCGATAACTTGCTCAAGGAAAGAATCCTGCCGGAGTTGATTTTTATCACGGGCAATACCGTGATCGACGCTCTTTTTTATATTCTCCACGGGACCGAATCTCCCCCCCACCCAATTCCGGAGGGGCGGGAGTACGTTCTCATGACCTGCCATCGCCGCGAGATCTTCGGCGATCGGATTCGCGAAGTCTTCGCGACGGTTCGGGATTATTTCTCCCGGCACCGGGAGATTTTCCTCTGGTACCCGGTCCACCCCAATCCCGAAGTGGCGGGCCCCGCGTACGAGATCCTGTCGGGTCTTTCCAATATCATTCTGACCGAACCCCTCGATTATATCGCCTTCAGCCATGCCATGAATGGAGCCCGGCTGCTCCTCTCCGACTCCGGCGGGGTCCAGGAAGAAGCGCCCGCCCTCGGCAAGCCGGTCCTGGTCTTGCGGGACGTGACCGAGAGGCCGGAAGGGGTCGCCGCCGGGACCTGTCTTCTGGTGGGGCCTCATCGTGACCGGATTGAAGCGGGACTGAACCGGCTCCTCTTCGACCCGCGCGAGTATGAGCGGATGGCCCGGGCCCGGAATCCCTATGGTGACGGGAAGGCTGCCGGACGGATCGTGGCCGCGCTCAAGGGAGAGCCGTTTGAACCCTGGCGGGGTTAGTTATATAAACCAAGGATACTTTCAAAGTTGTTAAGGGAGGCTTGATATATTCCCGATCTGCCAAAGAATGGATAGAAAGATTAGATACTGATAAGAGTGGTTGCCTTAATGAGAATGAATTGCAGTCTGGACTGGACACCTTTTTTGGTGTGAGACAAACAACTCAGGAAAGTAAGCCACTCAAAGCTGATACAAAAGTTAAAGAAGATTGATGAGCAAACATGAAAAAATGGGGAAACTTTAGATTTTAGAATAAAGAGAGGCAGGATATGAGAAGAGTTATTGTTTTATCGGCAATCGTAAGCTTATTGTTTGGTGTTTTACCGGTACGGGAGTGTCTATCCGGGAGTGAAAAAGAATCCGCGTTCGATCGGGTCCTAGTGAGTGTTGAACTGCCCCCCGATTTCGAGCTATTAAGCGAGAAACGACTCAAATCTTGTGTGGAGGATATTATCCCGGGCGGATTTACGGTCGAAAAGATTGACCGGGAGACGGTGGTCATTTCCGGACTTCGATCGCTACTCATCGAACTGGAGGGTAGCGGGCTTGATTGCAGCAAGGTTACTTTGATCTCCGGAGGAAGCAAGTATGCCGGGCGGTTGAGTCGCGGCGCGGACCTGGCCTTCAAGCAGAACTGGGGTCCGCTTACGTATCCCGGCGAGATTATTACCGATATCTATGTTGATACCGTCAGTGGGGAGGACGCGGTTGTGGTAGGGACCAAAAACCCGGACTGGTCCTAGGGCAAAACCTACTACTACGACTGGCAGGGGAACCTGGTCTGGAGTGCCACCTTCCCCCGAGGGGTCGATGACCTCTACCAATCCTATCTGAGTATTTTAGATGAGATCGTCTCGGTCACTCGGAACAGCGATAACACCGAAGGAGGGGTTTATGTACACAACCGAGAGGGAGCGCTGCTGGGAAGCTGGACCTCGGCTACTTGCGGGATTGACGATGTGGATATTTATGATCTGGATAATGACGGAAGCAATGAAATAATCATTGAGCCGGAAGACCACAACACCTTCTACGTGCTTGATCACAACGGCAACTTCAATTGGTCGGGGCCCGCAACCGACAATATTTCTTCTATATCTTTTCAAGATCTCTACCGGGACGGTACGAGGGAGGTCATAGTATACTCTCGAGATACCACTATCCCCCGGGGGCAGATAAGCGTATTCACCCCGGCCGGTGTGCTACTGGGATCCCGTAATTTTACCTCCGCCGATCTTGACGGGGACCGGTCGCCTACCTCCGCCTGTTATGAAGATCTCGATGGCGACGGGACCGAAGAGATCATACCCTATCCCATCTACCTGAATCAGAAGATGGAGATACTCTCTGATAGTTGTTCAATTCTTGATACCGCGAACCTGGGCCGGGATATCGATTCCTACACGACAAGCTATGACTTCGACGGAGACGGAAACAATGACATCGCGCTGATCACCTGTACCAGCTCTCCTTACACTCTCAAAATCCAGGGTTTTCTTGGATTCAACGGGAGCGGATTCAACACTACCTGGAATTTTCCGACGGATGGGACAATCGAAAAGAGGGGGGCGGAATGGGATATGGATGCAGATCGGATCGCTTTCGGAACAGTGGACTGGGGCATTTTTACCGGTTGTAAAGTTTATCTCCTCAATGCCTCCGACGGAACCGAATGGGTGGCATCGGTCGCCGTGAGCGGATCGGTTGACGATCTGGAATATACAGATCTGGATGACGATGGCGCTAAGGAAGTCGCCATCCTGGCCGGCACCTACAGCGATCCAACCCACACCTGGACTTTTTACGTGTACGATCAGAATCTTGACCTGCTGGTCCCGGGCGGGCATTTCTCCTATCAGTCGGATACCGGGAGCAAGACATCATCCGGTCGTTTTGCCGTCGCGACCCTTAACGGCGATAGTATGTATGAACTGATCCCCACCTACTATAAATATCTGGGAAGTTCTGCCCACGTGGTGGACTATACCGGGGTGTTGAAATGGAGCTATAGCGCCCCCGGGCCGATCACCGACCTAGATTATTTCTACGATATCGACGGTGACGGCAATGATGACCTGGGGGTAATCTCCTCCACTGGGGGGAGCGGTCATATCGCGTTGCTGAAGGATAATGGCGTTTCTTATGGAACGATCGGGGCGCGGAGTTTCGCCGATGAGGTGGATTCCGTAAGTTACCGTAGCTTTGACGACCACAGTGGCCGAGAGGTAATGCCCTATTTCGAGACCAGCCTGGATAGGTCACTCTATTCCTACGACCTCTCTCATTGCTTCTGGTCTTTCACCGCCTCCGGGGATGAGATCGTATCAATCAGCGATACCGACATAGATGAAAACGATGTCGACGATATCTACATGGCTTCCAACGATACCACCACTCCCACTGGCTACGCTTACGTCTTCTTTGGCTCCGCGCTCCCGAAAAATCCGGTCCTCAGTTCCGGCGACTACGACGGTGATGGGACCTCCAATATCGCTGTATTCCGGGGGGAAACCGGTCTCTGGGCGGTTCGGGGGGTGACCCGCGCTTACTTCGGCGGTTCATCCGATATCCCGGTATCGGGGGACTACAATGGGAACGGGACGTCCGATATCGGGATCTACCGGGGATCTTCCGGCCTCTGGGCAATAAGGGGGGTGACCCGTTCCTACTTTGGGTCGGCTTCCGATACCGTCGTCCCCGGAGATTATAATGGCGACGGTTGTTGCGATACCGGTATCTTCCGGGAATCCTCCGGACTCTGGGCGATAAGGGGAATAACCCGAGTTTACTTCGGAACCACCGCGGATGCGCCGGTACCGGCTGATTACAACGGGAACGGGACCTCAGATTTTGGAATCTATCGGGGATCTTCCGGTCTCTGGGCCTTGCGGGGAATGAGCCGGGTCTACTTTGGCAGCGTCCTCGACGCCCCGGTCCCCGGAGATTATAACGCCAATGAATCGGACGGAATCGCCATCTTCCGTCCTTCCTCCGGACTCTGGGCCATCCGCGAAGTCACCAGAACCTATTTCGGGAACAGTTCCGATCAACCCGTCCCGGCTGATTATAATGGTAACAATGCCGATGATATCGGTATCTTCCGTTCCAGTTCCGGGTTGTGGGCTATCCGGGGAATTACCAGAGCTTACTATGGTTCCAGTGATTACCTTCCGGTAACGCGATAACCGGGGCTTTACTACTGATTATTACCTAAGTTCAGGCACCCTCCTTCTGGCGGATAGCGATGGGCGTGTGGTGGGAGGGCATCTCTGTGCCGGGACCATTGTCTTTGCCGCTGAGTGCTGGATCACGGGCTGGCGGGTGAGGCGCCTTCGCGAAGTTTCGACGAGACGACCGGTCTTTCGCTCTGGTAAGGCGGCCGCTATCCGGAATGTCGACGCTCCGGTTGTTCTTTCCGCTCGCTCACGATCTTCTCGGCCAGTGAGAAGGGAACAGCCTGGTAATGTTCGAAGTGCATGGTGAAGGTTCCTCTCCCGCTGGTCATCGTCCGAAGATCCGTGACGTAGCCGAACATCTCCGCCAGCGGGACCTTCCCGGTGAGGATGGAGGCTTTCGCCCTGGTCTCCATTGCGGTGATCCTGCCGCGTCTCGAACAGAGGTTCCCCGAGACCGTGCCGATATACTCTTCGGGAGCGGTGATCTCAACACCCATAATCGGTTCGAGGAGCTGGAGGCCGGCATGCCGACAGCCCTCGATGAAAGCGGCTCTGCCGCAGGAGCGGAAGGCTTTTTCCGAGGAGTCGACCTCGTGAAAGGTTCCGTCATAGACGGTTGCCTTGATATCGACCATCGGAAAACCGGCATACGGTCCTTCCGCCATGGCGTCGACGAAACCACGTTCGATCGCCGGAATGTACTCCCGGGGAATCCGACCACCTTTAACCTCATTCTCGAACTGGAATCCGGAACCGGGCCCGCCCGGCTCAAGCCGGAACTTAATGTGAGCGTACTGCCCGCGCCCGCCGGTCTGCTTGACATGTTTCTTTTCGTGATCAATCGGGCCGATGATCGTCTCCCGGTACGCGACCTGTGGTCTGCCGACGGTGACATTGACCTGGAACTCACGCAACAGCCGGTCGATGATGATCTCAATGTGGAGTTCCCCCATCCCGGAGATGACAAACTCTCCTGACTCCCGGTCGATCTTCACGGTGAAGGTGGGATCCTCTTCGGCCAGCCGGGAGAGAGCCCGGGAGAGCTTCTCCCGATCGGATCGGCTCTCCGGGGTGACTGATACGCTGATGACGGGAGCCGGGAACTCGATCGACTCCAGCATGATCGGATGCTCCCGGCTGCAGATGGTATCTCCGGTGCGGGTCTCGGACAATCCGACTACCGCTCCCACGCTACCGGCGTGAAGTTCCTCGATTGCCTCTTGTTTATTGGCGTGCATCAGAAAGAGCCGTCCCACCCGTTGCTCATTATCCCGGGTTGAGTTATAGACGTACTTCCCCGACCGGAGAATTCCCGAGTAGACCCGGATATAGGTGAGCTTGCCCAAGTGGCGGTCGGCGGTAATCTTGTAAGCGAGCGCGGCCAGGGGCGCGTTGTCGTCGGGATTACGGATGATCTCGCGATTGTTCTCACTTCGAGTATCGATCACCGGTGGTCGGTCGGTCGGGGAGGGGAGATAATCAACGATGGCGTCCAGCAAGCGTCTCACTCCTTTATTTTTAAAGGCCGCTCCGCAGAGCACGGGGATGATATCGCCCCGGATGGTCGCCTTTCGCATTGCCCGGACTACTTTTTCCTTTTCCGGGGTCTTTCCGTTAATGAAGAGTTCCATCAATTCATCATCCTGCTCGCTGATCCGCTCGATCATCACCTCTCGCGCCTTCCGGGCGGTATCCAGCAGTTCCGCGGGGATCGCTTCTTCACGAATAACGGCCCCTTCCGGTGCGTCGTCGTAGTAGACTGCCTTCATATCCACCAGGTCGATGATCCCGCGGAAGTTTTCTCCTTCGCCGAGCGGGATGACGACCGGAACCGCGTTAGCTCCCAGTTCCTCCTTAATCTCTCCGACAACTCCCTTGAAGTCGGCTCCGGTCCGGTCCATCTTGTTGATAAAGGCCAGCCGGGGGACGGAGTACTTTTCCGCCTGGTGCCAGACCGTCTCAGATTGGGGCTGGACCCCGCCGACGGCGCAGAAGAGCGCCACCGTGCCGTCCAGAACCCGGAGTGACCGTTCCACCTCGGCCGTAAAATCGATGTGCCCGGGTGTATCGATGATATTTATCCGGTACCCCTTCCAGTAGGTGGTGGTGGCCGCGGAGGTGATCGTTATGCCGCGTTCCCGTTCCTGGACCATCCAGTCCATGACGGCCTCACCGTCATGGACCTCGCCCATCTTGTGGCGTTTGCCAGTGAAGAAAAGAATCCGTTCCGTCACGGTGGTCTTGCCGGCGTCGATATGGGCCGTCAGGCCGATGTTGCGGATATTGTGGATAGGTATGTTATTATTCATTAGTTTTTTCCTTAGTGCACCATTTCATAAATACGGTGGCATTTGGCCGTCGATGCATCCCGGTCTGCTGCGTTGCTCGTCGGTCAAATACTACTAGAGTATTCTCCCTCCTCGCGCCTTGCAGACCGGGCGCCTCAACGCCCTCGCTGCGTCACCGTATTTATGAAAAGATGCACTTAGTGAAAAAGTCCACCACAATAAGGTTTGGGGCTGAGAAATCAAGCTTTTATTGTCTCTAAGTGCGTCTGTCCAATTAAAGTCAGAGTGCCTCTAATTCTGACATAAGGACTATCGACGTCCAAAAGTATCAAAACGACAAAGGATTATAGCAAATGGAGAGCTTGTAAAAAAATAATTCTTGACCGA
>Ga0307928_10000067_pt1 | contig 56790 bp, 145 predicted proteins | sample AceLakmetagen232_FD_201815 | JGI IMG/M metagenome (GOLD analysis project Ga0307928, IMG submission 201815) | Saline water microbial communities from Ace Lake, Antarctica - #232 | ecosystem: Environmental > Aquatic > Non-marine Saline and Alkaline > Saline | place: Antarctica: Ace Lake...
AATAGTGGAAGTTTATTAGAATTAGCTCCTATTGTAGTAGATGCTTGGTATTTTATGGAACTTAAAAACATAGATTATACTGCACAAACATATGATATTTATATTAATGATAGTTTAAAAGCAAGTGACGTTATTTTTAGTAGTAGTAATCCAAACACAAGAGCAGATGGATTTTATAGATTTCAAATGGATTTAATGGCTGGTGGGTATGGTTTGGGTTATCTTGATGATATTAAATATACTCTTAGAGAAGTTACAACAACAAATCTTTATTTAAATGGTGTATCATCCGATAGATATAATGAACACGGTTCTGTTGTAGAAATAAAAGCAAATGCAACAAATTCAACTGGTTCGCTTATAACAGATTTTACATCTACTGATTTTTGTCTAACTATAGATGCTGTTGGATTTGGTACTGATTATCTTTGCGACACGAATACAGATGGAGTAATAGAATACAATTGGACATCATTTGCTTCGCTTGATGAGCTTAATGATTCATCTACTGAAAAAAACATAACATATTATTCAGATGCTGCAGAAAACCAAACAATATATTTACAATATAATAAATATGATAATGTAATTAATGCTTCATGTAATTTAACAGGATTTGAAACAAATGGAAGTTATCCAAACACTGTAAAAATTTATATAAACGAAACTTTGAGTAATGAGTTTGTATCAGAATTAAAAATATCTGGAGGTAGTTATTCTTTGGATGAATTTAATGATAGTACTACAGAAATAAATGTAACATTTTCTACGGCTGGTTCAGATATAGTTTATGTTGAACTACCACAAAGTGCTACAATAACAAGTGCTTATATCAATATGACTGGATTTAATATTTCAAAAGAAGTTACTCAATTGGATAGTTCATCTTCGTTTAATATTGATTATATAACAAATGATAATAAAACATCATATGCTTCAATATCAAGATATGCAGATTTGTCATCAGTTTATTTAAATGTTAGTGGTAGTAATATATTTGATGAAACATTTGAAAATCTAGATGATTGGACATTATATGGTAATTCTTCTTGTAATACACGTTGTGCTAAAATTGTTAGTAATCAATTATATATTAATGAAACAAGTGTTGGTGATACTGGAGACAAACAAGATGTATATGTATATATAGATAATCCGTCTGAACAACGTTCAGAAGAACAATATTTTGAATTTGATGTTATGGTAGATACTAATAAAACAGATGGTGGTTCAACATCAGATACTGCATTTCAATTTAATATAATGCCAGATAATACAAATGTTCTTAATCCATGGGCAGGTATTGATTTTTATTATAATGGTAGTATGAGAATACATTATTATGATGGTGGTATTAATTATCATTATCTTGCTCAAACGTGGGCAGAAGATGCTTGGTATAGTATAAAATTATATTATCATTTGGATGGTACACAAGGCAAGATGGATGTGTGGATTAATGATACAAATAAAGGTACAGACTTAACACTTGGTAGTAATTGGGCAAGTAGTAGAGATGTTTGGGGTTATGTATTTGGTGTTGCAGCAGGTCAAATGACGGCTGGTGGTGAAGTATATGTTGATAATTTTGAAGTTTATAATGGAACATCAAACTATATATATATTGATGGTGGTAGTTCTGGAACCTATGAATGGAATTATAGTCAAGAATTAAATGATTCTATTACACAAAAAACATCTGATATAAAAAATGGAATGCAAACCGAAGTAGATTCTTGTACAAGTAATGATTGTGATATATCAATATTATTTAATGGAACACGTGGTCATATTTTAGTTGATGATATAAATATTACTTATATAAAAAATCCTGAAAATCCATATATAGATGTTAGTTCGGATTATGATAAAGATTGGGAATTTTCAGGAGAATTTAATCAATCAAATAATAGAACATCTGATTTATCTTCAGAAATTCAAGATTATCTTGATAATGTTTGTACACCTGATGATAGTGGTTTGTGTGAAGTTCCTATAGTTGTTGGAAGTGATTCTAATAGTGTTGTTGGATTATCAGATTTGGAAGTAAACTATACAGTAACATTTAATCCAGTTTCATTGGATGAGGATTTAATACAAACATATCTAGACAATTCTGTTGCTGGAGATGTTAATGTTCCAATAACATTTGAATCTCAGGCAAATGGAACAATACAAATAGATGATATAAAGAGTTATTATTATGGTTCAGATAATGTTACAATAACCGCAAGTTTTTCTCAGAATGAAAATTATACATCAAGTAGTGATACACAAGATGCCATGGTTGTTTATTCAAACATTTCAATAGAAAAAGCATATGAATATATGGAATGGTTTCCTGATAGTTTAACAGAAGAAAATGTTACACCATATCGTCAAAGTGATGATACACCTTATTGGAATATAACACCAGATGCTTATGATCAGAAATTTAATATAAGTATTTATCTCAACGAGACACTTCCATCTTGTATTAATATGACATTAAGTACTGATAGTTCAAAAGATAATGGAACATTAATATCAATATCGGATTATCAATATATAACAGATATGAATATAACAGGAAGTGGTGACTATAATGGAATATGGTTTTGGGTTGATTTGGTTGCTTGTAATAGAACAGAATTAGAAGCACTTGTAATGGCTAATATAAGTTATGATTGTTGTTGTGCAGATTGTGTAAATTGTGGATGGTGATGTAATGCCAAGTAGAGGAAGTCAGCGTGGATTTATATGGATACCAAGACCATTTAAAGTTTCTTATAGAATTCTTATAGATGATGTTGATAAAACAAGAGATATAACAGCATCGAAATTTGGTAGAAAGGTAACCGAAGGTGTTGGTAAATTCGAATTAAGTTTAATAAATACAGATGGTACTTATAATTCTCTTTATTCTGGTGGTGAAGAGGTCAAACTTTATATAACATATGATGGAACAGAAACACTAAGATACCTTGGTTTAATCGATGTTGTTGAGCAGAAATTTAATAAATATTATTCAACTACCATAAAAGGTAGTCATTATTCAGAAAAGCTTTTGGATATTACAATAACCGCAAGTTTTGATGATGAACAAATAAGTGGTGAGAGTAGTTCAATTGTTAATACTATAATAGCAGATGCTAATACAGAACTGTCTGAGACCTTTACTACAACAAACATCACAACAAATACAACTACAGCAACAATTAATTGGAGTCAAAAACCATTTTTAGAATGTATGAAAGACATTTGTAATATTGCTGGTTATGATTTTTATGTTGACGATGATAAAGATTGTCACTTTTTTGAAGAGAACTCTGTAGAAAATGCAGATGAAGCAATTGTTTGGAATGATAACCTTATTAAAATTGAAGGATTAGGAACAGATACAAAAGACGTTCGTAATAAAGTTACTGTTTATGGTGAAGATGAAAACCAAATTCCAATAATATATACAGCAGAATCAAGTTCATCACAATCTTCTTATAATGTAAAAGTAAAGGATATAAAAGATACAGATATATCCACCATGGCAGAAGCAAAAGAAAGAGCAGATGCTGAACTATCTTTATTAAGTGCTACAAAAGAGAAAGGAGAAGCCAAATGTCTTCTTATGTATGGATTAAAACCGGGTGATTATATCTGGGCAACCAATCCAACACAAGGTATACATGGTCAATATAAAGTATATGAATATGAACACGAATTCCCAAAATTTATGACAAAGGTTATCTTAAAAACTGTAGAACATATACCAATGTTATTTAAGACACGTATACAAAAAGAACTTGCACTTGAATCAATTCTTAATGAAAACAAACTTAAATTTTCTTATAATGAAGATTTTAGTTCTGATACTGGTTCTGGTACAAATACAACAATATCAAATGGTCTTCTGTCTTTAATAACTAGTCCTGGTACGTGGACAAGCGATGCTTATAGTGCAACAGATAATATAACAGAGGTTGAGTTGAGGGTTGTTGGACAGGATTTGGGTGTATCGTTTTTTAATATTAGTGTGAATGGTGGTACTGATTTTGAACCTGGTAGTTCTACACCACCAATATCTGGATTAACAAAGGAAGTTGTTCATGAAACAACACACACTGGTTCTTCACTTAAAGTGCAAATATACTTGGTTTCAGACACAGCAAATCCAGATCCACGTGTTGATAGTATTGCAATTCTTTATACCTAGGAGAAACTAGGCACTAGTAATATATATCCAATTAACCATAGTATATATTGTTCTTTAAAATTAATTGGATGTTATTATGTTCTGCAATGTAAAAAAAAGAGACGGAAGTATCGTAAAATTTAATGGCGATAAAGTTACTTCTGCTATTCAAAAAGCAGGTAAAGCAACTGGTGAATTTGATAGGGAATTTGCTGAAGTTCTATCAATAAAGGTTATACGCATAATAGATGAGATGAAAAATGGAAATGTTTTTGATGTTGAAAAAATACAGGATGTTGTTGAAGAAGTCTTATTAGCATCGTCTTACCGTAAGACAGCTAAAGCTTATATAATATACAGGGAACAACATGCTAGGATAAGGGAACTTACAGAAAGTTCAAATGTTAATTTTGTAAACCAGTACTTAAAAAAGCTAGACTGGCAGGTTAAAGAAAACAGTAACATGTCTTTTTCTCTACAAGGATTAAACAATTATGTTTCATCTGAGATAAGTAAAAATTACTGGTTGAATGAAATCTATACAAAAGAAATAAGAAAAGTATCAAGAAGGGAGGATATTCATATACATGACCTAGGATTGATTGCCGTTTATTGTGTTGGATGGGATCTTTATGATTTATTATTAAATGGTTTTGGTGGAGCTGATGGAAAGATAGAAAGTAAACCACCAAAACATTTTAGAAGTGCTCTTGGACAACTAGTTAATTTTTTCTATACATTACAAGGCGAAGCTGCAGGTGCTCAAGCTGTTTCTAATTTTGATACACTTCTTGCTCCATTTATAAGATATGATAAACTTTCTTATAAAGAAGTAAAACAATCACTACAAGAATTTATGTTTAATATGAATGTACCAACAAGAGTTGGATTTCAAACACCATTTACTAATGTAACGTTGGATCTTAGTCCACCTGGTTACTATAAGAAAACTGGAGTTTTGATAGGAGGTAAGATACAAAAAGAAACATATGGAGAATTTCAAGAAGAAATAGATTTATTCAACAGAGTACTTTTTGAAGTTATGTCTGGTGGCGATGCAAAAGGAAGGATTTTTACATTTCCGATTCCAACTTATAATATTACAAAAGACTTTGATTGGGATAATGAAAACTTAGAAGGTTTGTGGAAAATGACTGCTAAATATGGTATACCTTATTTTTCTAATTTTATTAATTCAGATATGAATCCAGAAGATGCTAGATCCATGTGTTGTCGTTTACGTTTAGATAATAGAGAGCTTCGTAAGCGTGGTGGTGGATTGTTTGGTTCTAATCCACTAACTGGTTCTATTGGTGTTGTAACAATAAATATGCCAAGAATAGGATATTTATCAAAAGATGAAAATGAGTTTAAAGAAAGATTAAAAATATTAATGGAACTTTCAAAGGAAAGTCTTGAGATAAAAAGAAAGGTATTGGAGAAATTTACAGATAGTCAACTTTATCCATATTCAAAATTCTATCTTAGAGGAATAAAAGAGAGATTTGGTGAATATTGGAAGAATCATTTCTCTACTATAGGTTTGCTTGGTATGAATGAAGCTTGTTTAAATTTTATAGGAAAAGATATAGGTACAAAAGAAGGTAAAGAATTTACAGAAAGGATTATGGATTTTATGAGAGATGTTCTTGTAGTATTTCAAAAGGAAACAGGAAACAATTACAATCTTGAAGCAACACCAGCAGAAGGAACTTCTTATAGACAAGCAAAAGAAGATAAGAAAAAATATCCAGATATAATCTGTGCAAATGAAGAAGAATATAAAAATGGAGCAGAACCATTTTATACAAATTCAACACAACTTCCCGTTAATTATACAGCTGATGTTTTTAAAGCATTAGAATTACAAGATAATATTCAAACAAAATATACTGGTGGAACTGTTTTTCATATATTTGCTGGTGAAAGTATAAGTGATCATACTGGATTAAAAAGATTTATTAAAAAAGTATGTGAGATTTGTCATCTTCCATATTTTACATTTTCTCCAACATTTAGTGTTTGTCCATCACATGGTTATTTAATAGGTGAACAAAAAGAATGTCCAACTTGTGGAAGTGTTTGTGAAGTTTATTCAAGGGTTGTTGGATTTTATCGTCCTGTTAAAGATTGGAATAAAGGCAAACAAGAGGAATTTAAGGAGAGAAAAACCTTTAATCGCATAATTATTCCAAAGGAGTGATTTAATGTCTCAGTTAGTACTAAACAACGGCTTAAATACATCCTTTTGTTCAATCGATAAGTACGGAGTCTGTGGTATAGGTGGAAAACGGACAAAGTATGTTGGAAAAACTTGGAGATAGTTTTATATACCTAATGAGACAATATATAATAATGAGGTGAACTTATGGGTAAACTCATATGGAAGACTAAAACATTTTGGGCAAACGTATTATCTGTAGCTGGTATGGTAATTAGTTACTACAATGGTTTTATAATACCACCCGAAATGATAGGACTTTATTTCGCTATTATTAATATTATTTTAAGAGCGATAACAAATGAAGAAATTGTATGGTCTTCAGATGACGTGGAGTAATAGTCACATTTAAATATCATGGAGGTGACAAACACTATGGATAAAGATGCAATAATGGCACTTGAATCAGTAGGAATAACACTTTTGGTTACTGTAAGTATAGTAGCTTTAGTATTAGCAGGTGTAGCAGTTTTAGCACCCTAGATTATAGTTAGGGTTTATTGCTGATGATACGAGGCATTTTGAATTTTTTGATGAATGATGTAAGATGTGGTTTGAGAAAAACATATTCTGGTGTCATGAATGCAAGAAACAAAAAAAATAATTCGAACTGTAAAGAAGATGAAAAAATCGGAGTTGAATGAATTTATGGATGAATTAAATAAAGAAGTTGGACCTGGAAGACGTATTAGCGGTTTACAATGCTATAGTTTTCCAGAAAGTGAGATTAAAATAATACCGTTAGGAGACGTACACTACGGTGATCAAGCCTGTGATATTGATTTATTTAAAGGCGAGCTTGATTATATAAAGAAATCTGGTTCTTATGTAATAGCAATGGGCGATCTTATAAATAATGCTACACTTAAATCTGTTAGTGATACTTATAATGATAAAATAAGTCCACATGAACAATATGATGGTATGGTAGAATATCTTTCTCCTATTAAAAAACAAATTCTCGGAATGGTTACTGGAAATCACGAAGAAAGAACAAAGAAGGAGACTGGTATTGATTTAACTAAAATGTTAGCAGGTAAATTAGGTGTACCTTATTTGGGTTATGCTGGTTTTTATAAAATAAAGGTTGGAGATTTTAACTATTCAATTTATACAACACACGGTGCAAGTGGAGCTTCAACACCAGAAGGTAAAATGAGAGCAATACGTAAATTAAGCGAATCATTCGATGCAGATGTATATTGTGCTGGACACACACATGATTTATCGTTACAGACTGATGAGATAAGAAGAATTAATTATAAGGATAAGATTATCGATAGAGATAAAAAATATTATGTCAATACAGGACATTTTTTGAACTATGATAATACTTATGCAGAAATGAAACAATATAAACCAGGAAAGAAAGGAGTTGCAAAGATAAAACTATTTGGTAAAAGAAAAGATGTACATGTTACATTATGATGGAGGTTTGATGAATATGGTTAAAAAACCCGTTAAAAAAAGAATGTCTACTAGAGCAAAAACAGCATTGTCTTTTGTTTTAATTGGTATAGTAAGTTTGTTTTCAATTTACTATGCTTTGGGAGCATATAGTAATTGGTCAGAAGAAATTAGTGAAAAATCATTAGTTAAAGAAATGCTTGACAAAATGGAAAAAACCAAAGCAGAAACAATTACTACAACGACAATCGAAGAAGACGAAGAAATAAATATGTGTGACGTTATTAGACTAACTTTTAAATACGAAAAGATAAAATGGTATTTTGAAGATGGAAAGTATTGTTATTATACTGAAGATAAATATATACCAATTTGTTTGGAACATTATTGTAAAGTCTAATCTTCAATAAGAATGTGGGCATGCCAGTGGTCTTTAAATTCTGTTGGACCCTGGTATCCAACCGTTCTATTTTTTCTATGAAATAAATATTTAATTAAACCATATATATGATCCCACTCTTTATCGGTGAAATTATCATCATGTCGATTTAAAACTATAACCGGATCTGGGTTTTCACCAATCAATGCAACCCAGCAAATATCATCTTCCCAAATCATTTTCTTTACTTCATATTTATCACAGAGTTCGCATGTCATTATTAAAACACCTTTGTTAAATCTTTTGTTTCTTCAATTTTATCTATGGTTGAAAGTAAATAATATTTAAATGTATTGTCTGATTTTCTATATTCAAATCTATCCTTTCTTCTTCCCCAACCACTATCCAATTGTATTCTAAAATCTGTATCATCCCAACAAAGAATATTTAATAACCAATTTCTTTTAGGAAATTTCTTATTTGCAATTATACACATTTTATTTACTATATCAACGAATGCCAAATCAAATTTCATTTTAAATCATCTTTATATTTTTCTGCCATTTTAGGTATGTGTCTGGTGCCTTGTCTTTCTTGTGGTGGTTTTATTTCAAATTGTTCTACTTTTGGTTTCAAATCTTCATCTGTTATGTTGAACTTCTTTTTTATGTAGTCTAATTTTCCCATTATTTCAAATCTTTTACATTGATATGAACGTTCTTTATTCTCATTTACAAAAGGCTTACTAAACCATTTTTTTAATTCTTCCATTAATTTATTGATGTCCTCTATTGCTGAGTTTCTTAAAGAGTTTAATTCAACTATTTCAACACTATCATTATTCACTTCCTTTGCTAACATTTCACAAATATTTATACTATTTGTTTTTAATGTCGCCAATCTTCTACCATCATAAGGATATTCTATACTTGTAGCATATAATTTACTTGTAAAATCTTTTAAAGTTTTCATTTTTACACCTCAACTTTATATTTTCGCATTTCTCTGGCAGTATCATTAAAATATTTATCATAGTGATATTTACATATATATAGTTCTTTTTTGTTTAAAACCTTTCCACCACTAAATATTTTACATATGTTTATATCTGCATGTCCAACTTTAGCACATGCTTCTTTATTACAAAAATAACATCGCATGTTATCACCTCACAATTTCTATTCCTTCTACAGTTGCTCTAACCAGGAATTTGTGTTTTAAAGCATATTTACATACGTATTGTATTGCTTTGTCTTTTTCTTCCATTTCTCTTATAAATTCTTTAATTTTCCAGTTCATTATAATTCATCTCTTAGTTCTATCCAATATTTTATTTTTACTATCTTTTCTTCGCATGTTATATTTTCATTTGCAATAATATGCTCTAACAAATCAATAAAACATGCTTCTTGTATTTTATTCATCTCTATCGACCTCAATCATTTTATATGTAAAGTGTTCCACAGGAGAAATTCTCGTTGTTTTGATTTCAAAATCCAAATATCTTGCGATTGTCATAAAAAGCCAATCTTCCCCTAGAGTATTTGCATCTTTACAATACGAATTGAAATTAACGTATTTAAGAACTTCTCTTGATATAATGGAGCATCCAATCTGCGTTTTAGAGAAATCAGGTGGACATCTGTTGATTACAATGTCGAATTTGTTCAAAAACTTAGACATTTTCATAAAAACATCCGGTTTGAACATTATATCAGAGTCAATAAACATTAAATAATCATAATTGTTCTCAAGACAAATTCTTCTTGCAACTTCCCTCTTTAATGTTACATCATCTAACAACGGACTATCAATAAACGGTCTAAATTTTTGTTCATCAATACTAATATTTGTATCAACTATGGTTTTATATTTAAAATCCAATTCAATGTCTGAAAATATATAAACATCTATTGGATTTATTCCCTTTAAATTATCTATACATTCTTCTATTTTATCTTTACCATATCCCAAATCAGTTTGCTCTTCTAATTTACTTTTTGTTATTGGTATCGCTAACATGACCTTCATTACACACCACACCTGTATATATTTTATAGAACATTTTGGATAGATAAACTTTCTCTTTTTCTATACCATAATGTACATGTATGTAATCACACATATCATTTTCATCCATTTTTGTTGCTTTTTTAAAGAAGTCCATTCCCTTTTGACAAACCTTTATTACTTCCATTCTAAATGGACATTCTTTTAAATGTTTACATGTATTACATAATATTGCTTTTTCATTCATCTTCTAACCTCATTTTTATATTAATCAACGTGGACCATAACATGTCCAAACAGGACCCCACATTGGATAATTTGGTTCATACCATGGTTCATAATTACCATGTTTATGCCACTTTCCACTGCCCTTACAAATTGGACAAATTATTTTTATTCCATTATTGTCCGTTTGTACACCAGAACCACCACAACCAGGACACATACCATATGTTTCTGTCATATCGGTTGTTGTTGGTACCACTATTGATTTTTCTTCTTTCATTTTGTCACCTCTAATTTTCATAATATAACCACAACATAAACATGTTGCTTCATGTTTATTGTGTTTATGAAACAAATCACATCTACATTTTTTACATTTTATATTCATTTTTTAACCTATTACATCTTTATTTTTTATTACCTTTTTAACATGTTTCCAATAAATATAACATTTTGGACAAAGCCACATATTGCCTTGTTTTGGATGTTTTATTAAAACAGTAGCTCTCTTCCATTTACATTGTTCACACCATTTAAGTGGAAAGCTTGGTCGCTTTGCATATCCCTTCATTACTTTATTTCTTTCCATTTTCATATTATCTTCCTCTCATTCCCGGTTCCTGGTAGTGATATAAACGATGACAATCTGCACACAAAATCTTTATGTTTCTTAAAGTATACAAGCCACCCATATAACCACGTTTAATACGATGTATTGTGAGATTTTCTTTTACACCACAATCTTCACACTCACCAACAAGTTCTATTAATTTTTTCTTATCGCTTTCTATTAGTATATACATAATCACACGTATTTATTTTCTTTATAAATTATTTTAGGATCCAATTTTTCAATGTCTATCCAAAAATCAACAAACAACTGCTGATAATTTTTCCAATCTTTATCATTTGTTTTTATATATTCAATCATTTTATCACCTTATATTCTTGTTGGCAATCCAGCTTTTTTTAATCTCTTTAACATGTTTTTTCTAGATGTCATTTCTGATGGATTGTTTAATTTTCTTTGAATCTTTCTAGCCTTTTCTCCACAATGAGGACAATTTCCAACAACATCATATCTCTCTTTAGAGTATGTTATAACGCTTTTCGTATGTCCTCTTCCAAACGATTCCTTTTTCTCTCTTCTAATTGAAGGAGTAAACATCGTTTCTACTATTCCTATTTCACAAAATGGACATTCAACATTCATTCTTTGCATTTTTTTACCTCCAATACTATTATAATTTCTTTTCTGTTTCCTTCTTTATCATTATTATAATGATATCCAAGTATTCTAAAATCTACAACAAATCCCAATATTTCTTCAATGTTACTTCCATCACTACCTTCTAGTCCTTTATTATAATATATAAATGTTTTTTCTGTAATACAACGGCAATGATCTGGATCATCAAAGGCTATATGATGTCTCCAGTATGGTGAAATTACTGTTATTTTTGCACCAGCTTTACATATACGATAAAGTTGTTTCATAACCATATTAAAATCTCTTATATGTTCCATAATATGTGATGCAAAAACTTCATCAATTGTATCATCTCCAAAACATTTAATCCAATCTTCTTCTTTTTCAAAGTCCATTAATATATCTGGTTTAACACATTTCCTTTTATCTACATTAACATATCCATCGATTTGCATTTTTCCACTACCAAGGTTTATTTTCATTTTAATTCCAACTCCAATATCAATCTATTTTCTTCCATAAAAGATGTATCAAAAAATAAAACATCTTTTACATCTTTCATTTTTTTTAGTTTATTAACAAATTCAATGCCTTTTTTATCGCTTGGATAACTATTTATTATTCCCTTCATATTCTTCCTCTTTATAATCACATGGATCGTTACCAAGTTTTTTACAGGTGCTACAATGATTACATGCATATCTACATTGCCATTCCATGCCTTTATTTATCTTAGCTTCTGCTTCTGGTACAATATCGTTGTTTATACAGTTTATAATGTCTTCTGCTCTTGCCATTTCTTTATCAAAATATTTTTGGTCAAAGTCTATTTTGAAAGCTTTTGTATTAAAGTTTTTCTTATTCATATACAAAAGGAATCCTTCATGTATACCAGATGCTGCCAAATACGCCATTAACTGTATTTTGTGATGTTCTGATGGTTCATTGTTTTTTACATAAGGAACAAGTGACGAACAAGATTTCTTCTCTACCATATAAGAAGTTCCATTTTCCATGTGTATTATATCATCACATCTGCCAGACAATCTTAATCCACTTCCTGGAATGTAAATTGTCATTGGTACTTCACTCTCAACATACTTTATTTCATTGCTTCTTTTTAAGATTTCTGTCATCTTATCATGCATTACATCGCCCAGAAGAAATATCTTTAGTGTATCTGGACCGAATTCTTTTGGATATTTTGTATTAAAGAATGTCATTCTTTTACAATATCCCAACTCCGAACAATACAATGTATTTGGTTTCCTTTCTCTAGGTTCTCTTCTTACAAAGTCATCTACCATATTATTAAAATTCATCTTTTTGCCTCCACGATAACCATATAGTCTCCTCTTATTTGGTTTGATTTACTTCTATGTATTATCTCTTTTAATATCAAATTATCACAAGTTCTTAATATTGTTAAAAACTCATCTAATTCCATTCCATCTTTTACTAAAAATGTATAACTCATTTTTTTACCTCACTACTACAAGACCACCATTTATAAGCTCTGCTCATATCATCACCCTTTTGTGGATTTGGATTCTTTTCAAAACACAAATCACCCCATTTTTTCAATGCCCTCAATCTAATTGGAACAATTGATGGAGAAAGGTCTAGTTTATCTGCTATCTCTCTTGAACAAGTTTTACCTTTCTTTCTAATAAAATTTACTATCATTTCATCTCTTTCCATTTACTCACCTATTATTTCATATTTTATATCTTCGCCTAATTTCTGTTGCCCATATCCAACATGTTTCTTTATTATTGGAAGATAATCTTTATTTAATTCTATACCAATTGAATTCCTTCCAGCAATTACTGCTGCTTTGGTTGTTGTGCCACTTCCAAGAAAAGGATCAAGTACGGTATCTCCTTCATTACTATAAAAATAAATACAATTTAGTGGCAACTGTAACGGAAACGGAGCAGGATGATCTGAATCTGTTTTTGGATTTATTTCCCATACATTTGTATCATACTTTTTTTCAATGTCTTCTGGTATTTTACTTATTCTTTCTCCTCTATTACCATTTATTTTACCCTTTGAATATACTAATATATCTTCAGTAATAAGTACTGGCATATAATATCTACCAAATGGATATTTGTGAAAGAATGTTATTATTCCAGCACCATATGGTTTCTTCCATTGTATATTATGAACATATTTAAAACCAATCTTCTCTAGCAGATATGATATGTGTGTAACAGTATTTATACCACTGTTTCTTCCAATGTTTATACAAATAAAAGAATGGTCTTTCATTACATTAAAACACTTTCTAAACACTATTGCAAGCATTTGTAGATAATCACCATATTTCATATTATCGTCATATTTTCCATATTCTTTTCCAACACAGTATGGTGGTGATGTTACTACCAAGTCAATACTATCGTTTTCTATATTGTCTAAGATTATACTTGAATCTCCAATATAAATTTTATTATTCTTCAAAAATCTCACCACATTTCTCACAATATCTAAGCATATTTTCACCATCAGTTACTTCATATGTTATTAAACCAATACCGTGATGTGAATCACAATATGATGTATATGGTTCTACTTTTTTAATGTTTCCTTCTTCCTTCATTTCTTTTTTTATCTTTTCATCTACTTTTTCATATCTGTCTTCCAGGTCTTTGTTTAAAAACGTAACAAGTTTATTATCACCACTCTCTATATATTTTATCCACTCTGATAAGTTTTTTTCTTCAATAAATTCACCTATTAATGTTTCAACACCTTCTTCTGTTATTATATGTTCTATTTTAGTTTCAACACCAAATTTATTTCCTTCTTTTGTTTTCCAGTATAACCAAACATTTTTATCTTTTTTTGAATTGACCAAACCAGCATCACAAAGACTATCTGTTCTATATCTTAGTGCATGTCTACCCAAACCATCAATTGATCCCATTAAAGTTGAACGTGATATTGCAGTCTCTTCTTTATCTGGTATTTTTGGTAATAATTCAAGAGCAGTTTCACTTACTTGATAAACAGTTGTTCCACATATATCTTCCCATATTTTTGTTGCTATTCTTAAATCATCCAATGTTGATATAAGATATTTACCTCCTATTATACGTCTTTGTTTATAATAAATTCTTGCAATAATACCAACCATTACCATAAAAAACGGTAAAAGTCTTCTATTAGAGATTTTTGTCCATTCAATATCATATGGATGTAAAACCATAAGTTTTTTAGTATCTTCTACTATCTTTATTACCATCCTTTTTACTGCATCACTGTTTGGAGATTTTATTTCATCTGGATCTATACCACGTTTTAAACAATACATTTGATGTTCGAAAACCATTTTATCAATCCTTTTATCTTCATCTGGATTTGAAATTAAAAACCTATTTTTTAGTTGGTCATCTTTTAATGCTTCAACGCTTGTAAACCAAACAGTAACTGGTTTTTCTATTACTAAATCAAGAACTTTATCTTTACTTTGCATATCAAGTGTCTGATGCGTTATAAATTTTTCACTCATATCTGGATCAGTCAATGAACGTAATAATGCAGTCTTGTCTGTTGATGATTCTGCTTCATCAAAATATAATGTTTTTCCTTTATAATAATCAGAACCATATTTCTTTGCTGAATAATATAATCTTTTTTCTGATACAGAATTAAATTTTACCCACATTGATTTTGGTATACAGTTTAATGCTCTCCTTTTTAATGCAGATTTACCACTTCCGGATTTTCCAACCCCCCAATCATTTAATGGTCTTGTTCCCAACGGTGCAGATAACGCAGATGCAAATTGTAAAAGCTTTTGTTTATCACTTCCTTTATACATTACATGCATAGTATTTAAAAAGAATATTAATGGATCATCTTTTAATTCCTTAACTGCCTCGTCTTCATATTCTGAATAATCACGCAGTTCTTCCAAATCAATGTTTTTCATTTTTTCTACAAATCTTCTACCATCTGCATTTAAAAACCAATCGTCTCCTCCATCTAAAACACTAACTATTCTATTAAATTTACTTAGAAAATCTGAAAAATCCTTTTCTTCTATGTATTTAGATATTTGTATTTTAGTAGCCTTACCCAAATCATATACCATTTGAAGAGCATCTTTTTCATCCTCTTCAGATGTATCTATTAATAAATCTAATTCTTTTTCATTCATTTAATCACCACGGATCTAATCACCCTAAAAAATGGACAATTACTCTTATTACAAGTAACAATTTCTTTTCTATCATATTCACAAAAACATTTACTAGTCATTGAACTTCTTTTGTGATATTTACATTTTCTCTCAAATTTATTAAATGATTGTATTATTTCATCATTCATCTTCATCAACCAACGACATTACGGCTTTAGGATGTCTCAATTTTGATATTTTGTCAAAATCTTTCAATCTTATTACCAAATAATCATCTTTTAACTTTTTTGATTTTACTGCCATTATTGGAATTTTATCTTCCATGTTGGCATGTTTTCTAACTTCTGGAAACAAATCTAGTATTGCTATACGAGTTCTCCATTTCGATTCTATATATAAATCTGGATGTAATGAATCACTACTCGTATTATGTCCTGAAGCAGAACCAGACAAAGGTGTACGCTTAGCCCCAAAGAACGTAGCAATACGTCTTTCCATTCCTTTCCAGGTGCTACTTGGTGCCATTTAGACACCAAGTGCTTCTGCTATTTTATCTAACTTTACATCCAACGCTTCTATTTGTAATTTTATCTTTTCTAATTCTTTATCGTCTGTAGTTACTTCAACATTTGTTTCTTCTACTGGTTCTTCAACGCTTTCACCAGCACGAACTACTTTTATATAAGATAGTTTGTCGTCTACAAGTGAAAAGAGTATTTCGTCTTCTTTGTTTATTTTATGTTTCACAAAGTTTTCAAATATATCATCTTTTACTGTATACCAATCTTCTTTTCCATCGACATCTATCTTTATTCCTTTATTTGTTGGACTAAAGTTTTTTGCTATTCCTTTCATTTATTCACCTCTATTTTGTTTTTTTAATTTCTTCTATCCTTATATTTTTATATACATAATTAACTATTTCATTTAAAGAACTGTTATTTTCCTTTGTTTTTTCAATTAATTCATAAATTTCTTGTCTTGTGTTTTTTATTCTACCTTCTCCTGCAATTTCCTCAAATTTGTTTTCTACACCACACGGTCTAATCATTAAATGATTTGTTATTATATCTTCAGTTCTGTTTATAGATATACCAATTTCTTTTTTTAGTTCTTCGATTTGATTCTCCAACATCGAAAGTTCTGATGTTGTTTGCTCTTCGTTTATTTCTTTCATCTGTTATCCACCTCTATTTTTTTTATTATTTCAAATGTAATCTCTGTACCATCAACAAATACAAATGTACTTGTATCACCCATTTCCATTTGTTTTAATTGCATTAATGAAAATGCATATTTTTTCATTCTTTTACCTCATATGTTTTTATAAGCCAAACATTTTCTTTGATATTTTTTCAAAGTCTTCCATATTTAAATTAGAAAGGTCTACACCGTTTTCTTTAATTATTTTCATAACTCTTTTGTTTTGTTCATATTCGGTTGGTTTTCTTGATTTTTTCCATATAAAACCATATTCTATATCTTTTGTTGCTAAAAACATTTGTTCAATTGTTCCTTTTTTATATGTCTTTCCTTTATAAACAAACGTTTTCTTAAATAACTTTTCCATTGCTTTCATTATATCACCACAGCAAATTAATTAAAATTTTACTCAAAGTATAAAGTAAGATAGTACCTGCAATAAATATACTCAAAAGCATAATAAATACAGAATATTTTACAATTCTTTGATTTTTCTTTTTTTCTTTTTCACTTTCAAATCGTTTTATTGTATCCTTTACGTTCATAGTTTTGCACCACATATCTTACATTTTTTTATTGAATTTGTTTTGTACTCGTTTATATATCCACATTCTTGACAAATAATTCTCTTCTTTATATAACCAATTTCTTCGATTACATAATCAGGCAAAACGAATTCGTGTTTAAACTTTAGTTTCCCAGAGTTTTCCTCTGTTCCAGAGAAATGATCGTAAACCCAAAGTTTTTTAGTATCGAAGTTCCATCTACCCTTTATTGTCCTAAGTTTACCATTGTCTTTAAATGTAACGAAAATTCTAGTTTTTGTTTTACCTCTCTCTTTTCTTAATAATTCTAAATCATTATATGTTAACATAATCTCAATCCCAAACAATACTTCCGTCTTTGTTAAATTTTGGTATTTCTAATTTCAATTCTTCTGCTTTTCTAACCAAATCACTCATTCCATAACCAATTCCAAGTTTTTCTAATTCATCGAAATATAATACAAACTCTTTATATCTAAAATCTTTCGTCATATTCATAACCACATCTTGTGCATCGTGCTTTAGCAATTGACTTAGCACCCCATGCCTTATCATGTCCACATCTTGGACATTTAATTATAACAATTCTACAATTACCTCGTCTTTTCTTCCATCTCATCCAAACATCCTCAACATTCCTGTTGTAGCAAGAGTAGCAGATACAGCTTCAGCAACCACTTCTGAACCACATTTTGGACAAACTTCTTCTCCTTCTTTTAATTCATAACCACAATTTTCACATTTCATTATTTAGCCTCTTTTTTTAATACATATTCAAGCATATCGCTTGTTAATCCTTTTTCTTTTAGTTCTAATATTTTTAGAATATCTCTAGCAAATTTCTTATCTACATTTTCCAAATCATCTATAAGATTACTACCATCCCAAATATCCCCAACACGAAGTTCAATCTCACTCACTTAAACACCTCTCTTTTAATAAGCATATTTTTTGGAATTATAACCCAATCTCTGGGCTTTTCATTATTTATTTCTTGTGCTAACAATATAAACTTATTATCTTCTTTCCAAATCCATCCAATTGTTTTCATCGTTTCAACAAAATCTTTTAATAACTTATTAGTGTCGAAGTCATCATCATTTGTTTTTTTGGTTGTATCATACCATGTTATTATAGCTTTTTTCATTATTTTACCTCTATTCAAATTGTTCACGTTTATACCATCCAAATAGAAAACCAAGATAAAATTTTATTTTTCTTCTTGTTTCCTTTTTCATTGTCTTACCATATTAGCTCCACATTTAGAACATTGTCTTCTAGCACATGGAGTTCCTCTTATATGTGATTCTACGTGTTTACATTTAGGACAAATACAATCTCCACCTGGACCAGCTCTAATAAATGTTCCACTTTGTGTTGGACCTTCTACCATCAACTCACCTCTTATCTATTTTATAATCTTTACTAATTCTGGTAATATCTTTTTTTCGATTAAACAACTACCATATTCAATCCAATTATCATTTGTAAGATATTGTCTACTTATATTAATTGAAGTATAATATACATCAACGACAAATCTTGTTTTATCATTTAACATAATTGTTTTCATATATACTATTGGTTTCTTGTATATATAAAGGTGGTCCCTCACTTCTCCTTATGTTCCCTAATTGCCTTAGTAAGTTCACGTATTTCCCAAGCAATTAAACAGGAACTATGGTCTGCTGTTGTACCTTCACCACAAATTATACACATTCTATGTTCATCAAACATTTCAGCTCTTGCTTTAGCCAAATTATCACCTCTTATAAATTTTTATGTCACAATATTTTCCCAATTCTCCATCTTTTGCTTTATATTCAGTTGAATTTACAAATTGAGATTCTTGTATTAAATCTCTAATAATACTTTCTGTTAAGTAAACAGATTCTACACCCATGTCTTTAGATACACAAAAGAAATCCCAAAGACTCATTTTATATTTATCTCTAAAACAATCTACACAAACCATTTCATCACCTCCTATTCTATTATACCATATGCCATCAAAAGAAACATTATACCAATTAACATTTCTATTACACCAACACCAGCATTATATTTACCTTCACGTTCTTCTCCGTGTTTTGATGCTATTACTATTCCACCAAGTATACCCAATATTCCATATATTAATAATATATAAAATGCAACTCCCATTTCATCACCTCCTCTTAAATTTACCAAACGCAATCAGATTTGTTGCCATCTCTTTGTCTCCCCATAACTTTTTTGTATATTTGTTTTTTTGTAACAAATATCCAGTTTCAGCATCAAGGTATTCATTAACAATCTCATCGAAAAATTCTTTATAAAATCTATGTAAATGATATGATGGTTGTCTTGGAAACACTACTGAATTTGGAGTTGAAATAAATACAAATCCGTTTGGCTTAACTGCTTTTTTAATATTTTCAAAAACATCTCTTATAAACGGTACATGTTCTATCATTTCACAACAAACAACAGCATCATATTTTTTACCTTCATATTTCCTAAAATCACCTTGTATGAAATCAATATGTGGATAATTTAATTTTCCTAAGTTAGAAGCTCTTTTATCCATATCAAATCCAGTAACATCGAACTTTTCTGATAATATATTCGATCCAAATCCCACACCATTTCCTACATCCAAAACTGTTTTTATTTCATCATATTCCATAAGTTTTTTAAGAGCAGTTTTATACAAGCTCTCTGATGTTTTTGTCCACGTATTTATTGGTTTATATTGTTCAAAACTATAACATTCATATTTAGTGTCAACCCAATGCTCAAATCCAGCTTTCATTCTATTTTTATTAAATGCTGTTAATTCATCATAGGAACTAACTGAAAGTTCTTTTAATTCTCTCATCAAACCTTTACTATCTATTAATGAATTATCAGTATAATCAACACCAGATTCTATTACTTCCTTTTTTATTAAAACACAACCACCACTTCTAAGTTGTTTTACTTTTGATAAATCATACGTGCCTGGATTTTCTAATATTTTCTTTGTTTTCATATTTAATGTCCACATAAAGTTTTTCTTACTTTCTGTCATAAATGGTATCGCTTCTGAAAACGAAAGATTCCAAGTTGCCCAACCATTTTCTGTTACTATATCTTTATCTAGTGAAACCAAATGCTCTATACATTTTGGATTTAACCACGTATCTGAATCCAACATAAAAATAAAATCATAGTCTTTGATTTGTTTTAAACAATGGTTCCTAAGTTTTATTATTCTTTTAAAAGTTTTTGTTGACCATTGATGATCTCCATCAAAAGTATTACCAAGATCCATTTGTTCTATTATAACATCCTTAAAATGAATAGGATTGCTTTGTATATCATTCCATTGTTTAAATTCTTTTAGTTTTTTTTCTGTATCATCAGTAGAATCATTCAATAGAAAATAAATTCCGATTTCATCTTTTGAGTATGTTTGTTCTTTTAACGAATTTAAAACACCTTCTATACACCAACCACGATTTCTTAATGGTATTGTTATCAATACTTTTTTATTTCCCATACTATCACCTCAACGAATCCGTATATTTTTTTATTTGTTTATATGCTGGACATGGTTTATAATTTTCACAATCAAACCAACTATCATCAGCACAAGACAAAATATACGGACACAATTTTTCTAGTTTCTTACTTCTAAATTGTATTTCATTTCCCATCCGATTCTTCACCTCTTTCTCCATTGACTATATGCCATAGCTGATGCCTGTTGATCTGGTGTTGCAGGATCCTCATGTTTAATAAAACTAATACAACGTGCTATGAAAGCCTTTTGTTCCTCTCCCTTATTTGGAATTGGTAATGGCATTGTTTCACCTCTTATATATATTTTTTATATCTATGTATTGTTGTTAAAATTTCATTATCATCGTATTTATTCATCTCTATTAGAGTATATCTTACACATTCTTTTATCTGTCCAATCGACATACTAATCTTCTTGCCTTCAGATAATGTTACTGAACGTGCAAACTTGTTCAAATTAATTCGTTTCTTCATATCATCACCTCCTTCCTTCAAAAAATTTCAAATAAAATTCACGACCACTTCCGGTAAATGTACCAGATTCTTGCAAAACTTTAATGAAATATTCAAAACTTTTTACTTTTTCTATTTCTTTATCATTTGTTTTTTTATCTTTTTTTCCGTAGTCGTTTATTGTTCTCAACATAGTATATCACATCCTCGCAAACTAAATATTTTTCACATTTAAAGTCTAACCATTTTTCTGCACGATTTAATTGGTCACATCCATGTCCTATATATTTTGGATCTGTTTTTATTTCATATAATCTCATATCACTGGTTAATTCCATCGGTGGTTTCCAAGCAAGTATATCAATCTCTCCAAGCTGTCGTTTTCCACACCAATAATCTATGTTTTTCTTCACGAAGTAATCTTCGTTTTGAAGGTCTTGTTTAACCAGTTCAAGTTGTCTGTTGTGTCTGTATTTTGACATTTCCATCGCCTCATCATGTATAGTAACAAAATAAACATTATCATTGCCCAAACGTTTGAAACTATTATAACAGGATTACCTCTCATTATACCATGTATTAGATATAAAGTACAACCAAGTAATAATAACCATTCCCTTCTTATATCCATATCTTTTACGCTGTGTGTTTTATATACCTTATAAATCTGTGGTAACGCACTAGCATTCATTAATATTACACCACTAAATCCTATTATCAAATCTATCATAACATTCCCCAACTTTCATCAACTATTGACTTCTTCTTATTTGGCTTTCTGTTATTTGGTTTTAATCCAAGTCGTTTACCCTTACATTCTTTATTTAACTCTTCTCTATCTAATAATCCAAGTTCATCATATTTTAAACATATAAATGATCCCCAGTCAATCTGACTGCGAAAAGGACAGTCTTCACATTTCATTCTATTAACTCTCCATATGTAAATAATCCACCAACATATACTTCCTTGTCTTCATCTGTTAATGTTATATATTGTATTTGTCTTGACGCATCACGGTATATTTTTCTCATATTATTTATTATCCACACATATACACTAACATTTAATTTATTTTCATATTTCATCATTAATCTTTGTTTTAAACTCATTTTGTTACATCTCTAATCTTCTTAAATATTTTAAATGCCTTATCACTTGTTTTATCATGAACTTCTATCTCAACTTCCTCTCCTTTTGTTCCATCTGATACAACTTTTCTATATGATAAAGAAGCATTTTCTTTTTTATCAGACATATGATTTTTCAACCTCTCTCATATGATATTTAAAATCTTCTAGCATCGTCTTACCCAATGCTTTGAAACCAAGACCAGACGAATCTTTATAGAATATTGCAGCATCTTTGTGTATCTCTGCTCTATCTAACATATATTTATTTTCTTCTATACTTCCTTCTAGATCAAAATATCTTTCTGATACAGTAATGTTTTCTGGTTCTTTCTCTCGTTTCTTTTCAACCATATCAAATTCTTTTAGTTGAGCATCTACAAAATCTATATATCTTTTTTTCCATTCTTTAAATGTTAATAAATCAAAATCATTTCCATTCATTATTTAACCTCCTAACTTACTATTACGCCTTTCTTTTTGTTGTGTGACATAATCATTTTTGCATCTATGCCTTTCTTTGTTATTCCTGTCACTCTATAAACACAACCATCTTTAGTTGCTAATAGTTGTCCTATATATTTTTCTGGATTCTTTTTCATATCTTTCTCTAATTCCTTTGTTTGCATATACGTTGTCATTCTCATCACTCCATGAAATCCTTTCTCATTCCTATAATAAAATCATTTATCTTTTTCTTATCCCCATTACTTGCTCTTTCAGGAATCTTGCTGCGTTCAAATGCTTTGTCTATTCTACTATAAAGTTTGTTTATTAATTCTTCTAGATTACCCTGGTCCATCTCCTTAGGCAAAACCTTTTTCGCTTCCTGTTTCAATTTTATTAATTCATTAACTTCCTTTATCTTAAAATATTTGTTTAACTCATGTATGTTCGGCTGTATTTGTCCAGTCTCTAAAGCATATATCCCTGCCATCAACCCTCTATAAACATATAGATATTTCTTAACTGTGTTCCTTCCCTGCATAATAAATTTCTTGTAATTGAATGTAGCCATTCCTTTGTAAGAATTATAAATCCCTATCTTTCCCCATGCGTTGTTTACCAATCTTCTTAGTTCAACAAACTCTGCTGTGGTCTGCAACTGCTTTGCGTTCAATCTTTCAAGTGTGTTACAGTTTCCTTTGAGAGCCAATTCTATTTCTTTCTGTATTTCAAACATTGCCACATCTATGTTCTCCTGTGGTTTGAATACTATTGATTCCTTGTATTCACCCATCCCTAAAATTCTGTTGGTGTGTATCTGATATGTTCCCCTATAATCAATATCAGATTCTGGACTATTCCATCCATAAAGATGACTACCACTTATCATAATATTAATTATCCTTCCTGGTAACGGTGATATTTTTCTTTTAACTTCTGATATCACTTTAAGATGTTCTCTTAAATCTTGCATCCAACCAACTCACTTAATTTTAATCTTACCTTAATTCTTCTTTTATCTATGGCAAATTGTTTATTGTGTAATTGAGTTTCATCTTTATCCAATAGATTTAGTTCTTCTATTAACTCTTTAAATAAAATCCAATTTTCTTTCTTGTTATCTATTAAACCATCAGAATATCCTGCGTCATAATCTACCGTCATCTATTTCACCACGAACTTTTGTTTGAGTTCTTCTAATCCGTGAAAATGTATTCTAACTTCATCAAAACTTTCGTTCTTGTGATAAATAATCTTTTCCAACTCATCAAAAATCTCCTTTGCGACTTCCTTACGTGTCTTCTGGATTGCTAACTTGATTGTCTCCTCTAATGAAGGAAAATAACCTCCCTCTATTTTCTTATCCATATCTTTCAAAACTTCCTCTAAAATTGTTTTGTCTGTCATTTTCCTTCTCTCCTTAATATGATACTCAATATAGAGTAACATGCTATGTCCATTAGTTTATCCTCGATCTCTTCCACAGTACCCTCCTTGCTTTCTCCTAGCATTTCATATACACCATCAACTTGCTTACTCATAAGCACCAAAGCATATGCAAGTGGTTTATTACCTATATCGGGATTTAAAAGTTTACCACAAAGTGCAGACGCTCTCCTAAAGTTTCCCAAAGGGTCATCCGTTGTTGCATATTGCTTGTTTTTTTCTGAATGCAGTTCCTTTATTTGGTCTATTATTTTATAAAAGTCTTTATGACCATAGTACTTTTTTTCCAAATTATAACCTCTTAGCACAACTTTTACACAATCTTTTTCCTTCTATCATTATTGTCTTTACTTTAATTCTATTACAATGGTAACATTGGTTCTTATGGTAAACCTTTGACGTTCTGCTTGATATAAACTCTGCATCCTTCTTTGGTTCTTCTTCGTATGCATGAACACACACTCTCGTATTAAATCCACCATGAGCCATTTGCCAATCTGATAAGTCTTCTTCCTTTAACAATTGGAATCCTACCTTTATTTTGTTTTCACTCAAAACTTCCATGTAAACATTGTAATGGTCTCTTAGTCTTTCTCTTGGTAGTTCAACTTCAAATTTTCCTATTATAGCCTTGTCTTTAGGAAACTCATAAATTGCTTCCATTGGTTCATTCCATCTTTCCCTATCTGATATGGTTCCTGAAAATTCTATATTCCAGTATCCTTTGGATTTTCTAAACCAATGTTTTCCTATTTTTGTAAATTCTAACATAGTTTCACCTCCTTAAAGTTTTAATACATCTGACAAACGTTTTCTAAATTCTGCTCCATCTATCTCTTTTCCATTTATAATTACTAAATCAGCTTCATCTAGATTTAATGTCATTTTAACAACACAATCCAATATCATTTTTTATCACCATTTATACGTATTAGCTTTTGTCTCCATTTTGGTCGAGAGTCGCCAAGACGTTTCTCCTTCGTATATCCAAACCTCCACGTCTTCTGTCGTTCTGGTTCTTCGCCTAACATAGAGACTTTCTTTTTCATTTTCTGTATTATATCCTTCATATTTATCCCACTCCAATAATGTATCTATATCTATCTCAACAATTTCGCCTTTAATAAGAGTTTCTCCACCAAGCTTAATTGTTGGAAATGCCACACAACTCCTCATTTCGCCTTTAACAAACGCTTCTTTTCCTCCACCTCTTAGAGTACCATAAACAAATACTTTTTCTATCATTTTAATCAGTATAAATTATTTTACATCCATACATTCGACCAATTTCTCCACTTATTAATTTTTCTTTATGTTCATATTCTTTATATAATATAAAGCCAGGCTCGTTTTTCCAAAGTTCAACCATATCTTCCTTTAGTTCCTTTTTACTTTTAGGTTTTGTTGGTTCAGCTAAAATTGTTATATAGTCACCAATATATTCCAATTTATGATCTCCTGCTTCAACAAATTGATAAAATCTTCCAACTTCATGTTCCTTTATTTTCATCCCTTCTTTCCAATAACTTGATACATTATCAAAGCGAGAAGATTTTCTTATGTCTTCTAATATTTCTCCACCAATTAATATCTCTTTTACACCGTTTAATATTCCTTCATTCAAAAGCTTTTCTACCCTCTCTATATCTTTTTCCCATTTTGATTTAAAAAATACCATTTAATCAAATCCTATTTTATACTTTATTTCATAACCATTTCTTGTTTTTTTTATAATTCTCCTTATATTTACTAGGTGTTCTTTTCCTTCAAATATTGTAATTTCTGGAAACATTTAATCACCTACTCTTTCTATAATTTTCTTACATCTTCTGGCATATCTTTAATATAAAGACATTTCTTCTGTAATTTTCTTATATCCTCTTTCACATCAGCACATTTATGTGTTCTACCATATAAATATAATCCATTCATTATAATAATAACACACACTATAATTGCATAATCATCCATTTATTTCACCTATATTCTTTTGTGTTTTCCAGATATTGTTAATGTCCAATCTACATCTATAATGTCTCCTTTATCTGCAAATATTGTTGGAATCATTCTCATTGCAATAAGTTTTTTTCCATAAAACATTTCTACTTTATTTATTATATCTACATTTTTTATATGAAATGTTATGGTATCATTAAAGACAACATCCCCCAATATTTCATTTTCAGAACTATTCCTACAAATTTTCTCTGCTAATACTTTATTATTATTACATAATTTTATTAGTGTTTTATTTATTGCTCTTTCCTCTCTATATCCAGATATATCTACATTCATTTCATCAACCCCCTCAAATTGCCACTATAATCATACTTATCTCCAGTTATCTTCTTAACCATCTCAGCATCAGAAAAGTAATGTTTAATGCTCTTCTTAGCAAGTGGTTGTAATCCACGTTTCTTTGCATATTTAACTTGATATAATACATATGATTTTGTTATCTGTGTATATGATAATTCCTTGTTTTTCTTTATCCACTCAAATATTCGTTCAGTTGCTTCATTAACATTTGTTCCTAGAACATTAACCATATATGGTGCCAACACTGAATTAACTATTCTATGTCTACCATCTTTTAGTTCCATGTCAAAGATTTTCTCTATCCACTTTATCTTACCCTTTCTTTCAGGTTTCGCTTCTTCTTCAAAATATGGCTTTAAATGTTCTTTATAAGCAAAAGTTGAGGTAGTATCATCCACATTCCAATATATTATCTTGTTTGGATACACTACCTCATCTTTTTTTATTAACGGAGGTGTTTGCGGAAGTAAATCAAGGAAGGATTTATAATAACCATTTTTGTGTTTCCCACCACAAATTCTTATTAAGTGTTTTGCCGATTTCATCAAACCCAAATCAAATTCTGCTCCATCAACTGGTGCAACATATCTTATAATATCTTTAAAAATTGCATATCTCATTAAATGAGAAAATTCATTAACACAAGTATTCTTATCGTATAATGATTTATTATATTTATAATAATCCTTTAAATGACTAGGATTATATGTAGATTTGTGTTTTATAAATACCGAATAATGAAACAATCTACCAGATGTAAATCTTAGAAACGGAATACCCTTTTCAAAAAGATAATCTTCCAAATTATTTGCAAGCATTCTTGCCTTATTAAAATCTTTACCATCAATATCAAACAACAACTCTGTGTTTGCAATCTCTCTTGAGTTTGGCTCTTTAACATCGTTTATTGATAACCAATGATAATCTGTTTCACTATTTGCCAACATATCAGGCTTTTCGCCTTTTAATATACTAATCCATTCTTGCATACAACCACACATCTTTCAACCGTTCCACTTAGCTTTCGCTAATAATCTATAATGTTTTTTTTAATTACCTTATATATATATTGGTTAAGCATATATATAAAGCTACTCCCTCACTCTTCCTCATATATAAGACTTGAGTTCTTCTCTGTCTCCCTTTATCTTTATTAGCCCTCTGTCTTCTAATTTTTGTAATATACCAATAAAGTTGTTCTGTATTATATTTTCTATCTTTAAATTCAAATCTCCTATATTCACACTTGTTTTACTTGGACCAGCAAAGGTATTTAATATCCGTTCCTGTGTTTCTAAGAGCTTTCTTATTTCTGCCGCTGCTTGAACCATTGTCCTAGAATCAGCATCGTATTCAAGTTTATCAAGTAGTTTCCACATCCTTGCCTTTAATTTCTTTAGTTCTTCAACGGTTTCTTTAATTATTCCTTCCGTCTCCCTTTTAAGTTCATCGTTACCAGCTAATACATATTGTATGTCTCCAGCCTTAGAATCAACATGGTTCTTAACGGTCATATGTGATACATTAATACCAAAATTCTCTTTCAATCCATTTGCGATTTGTCTAAAACCAAGGTTGTTTGCCTTCTGTTTAAAAATATATTGTGACGCACCCTCAGTCCGATCAATTACTCCAGCCATAGTATATATATGGCATGAATAGGAATATAAAGTTTACGGTTAGGTTACACACTATATCTCAAGGTTCCTGTGTGTTTTTATAGAAAAACAGCTCCAGCCTAACAAATATACTAACTAGCCGCAATAATTAATTTTTCAACAACCTAATTGCTTTTCTTATGCTTTTCAAGTCGTCTTCCAGTTTTTGTATTTTACTATCCTTTTTCTTTAATTCTATTTTTAATACTTTCATCTCTTCAAATTTATTAGCAAACTTTGTTTTTAGTTCCTTTTCAAGTTTCCTATAAATTTTTGCTTCATATTCGTATTTATTATTCAAGAAAACAAACAAATCCTTTGCTAATATAGATTGTGTTGATTCCGTATCAGTTTCACCACAATGAGTTTCCTCCCATTCAAATTCTATATTATCTTCCTCTTCTATACTGATTTTTACTTTATGTTCTCCTTCAAATATATACAAAAATGTATTGTATTCCATTTAATCACCTCATAAATATTCTACTTTTATATTAACTAACTTATCAATATATTCCACCCAATTAAAATGTTCAAATTCTTCATCATCGTTATCGTGTTCATCATCATCTATTAACATATCACCATCAAAATACATATAAGACACAAATAATTTTCCTTCACAAAGAAATGTTATTTTAACGGTATCTCCATCGTCCATCTTTTGACCTATATTTTCTTTCTCAAATTCTGGACTATCTAAAAACACACCTTCACCATATGATGTTATCCTTATATCAAAAAAATCATAACCTTCTTTTGAAGCGTAATCGTTTATTGTATTTTTCATATTATCACCGATTTATTAATATATCTAAAATTACAGCCACAAAAACCCATTTTAAAGTTAATACAACCTCTGGTGAAATTAGACAAATAAGTCCATACACAAAACAAAATATTGGTAATCCCATTAACCCACCATCTTTTTTAAATCTTCTTCCAAATCATCGTCTTCATAATGAAATATATCAGATACACCACCAAGACCAGTATAATTAAACAAAAGCTGTCCCAGTCTCTGATCCGGATATTGTTTCCACAATCTACTAATTTTATTTAATATTCTATCCATTCTTTCTAATTCTCGCATTAAACCACCTCACTTATATCAAATTCTTTGTTACATTCCGAACATTGACAACCAACTACTCTTTCAAAGTAATAATCATCAACAATTCCAAAATTATGACCACAATATGGACAAATATATTCATTTGTCATAACCTTTTTTTGTATTAGTTTTTTCATCTATACACCTCATAATCGTATTCCATTAGTTTCTTCAACAATTCCTCAAACTCCAAAGCATTGAGATTTTTAACAATATCATCAAAATACCCGTTTATTTTTGTTATTGAAAATTCTTTCTCTCCCAAGAACCATTTGCATGACTTTCTAATGTTATCAATTTCAGGCAACATCCTTTTTGCCAACACCGATTCTTTTTTCATTTCAACAAGTATTTCCCTCCATGTATATACTTTACTATCTACAACCAAAGCTGCCATGTTTTCTTCAGCAGTTGGTATTTTCTCTATAATATCAATTACTTCTTTTATAGATACCATTAAATCTCCTCCAATTCATCACTTTCAACCAATTCACTTTGTGTTTTAAACACAACCGTTCTTAAAAACGTTTTTTCACATTTTTCACAATAGTATAACTCTTCAAACCATTCCTGTCTACTATCAGTATTTGTTACTTCCATTTCTTCGCTACAATTTTGACATTGTATTAAACCACCAATTCTATCTGTCTCTTTGGATTATTTTTGTTATACTCTTCCAACATTTTCTTTAATGTTTCTTTTTTAAAGATGTGTTCTAATCCAAATAGCAAAAAATTCACAACATTGTCCATATCTCCTTTTACTCGCATCTTTGCACCTCTTTTAATATCTCATTAATATTAATCGGGTGAAATTGCCAAACATCGACTCCAACATTAACAAGAATTGATTTCTCTTCTTTTCTTATTTTCCAAGCTTCGTGAACATGACCAACAAGATTTATTTTATAATCCCAGTTATAATCCTCAGGTTTGTGTGTGCAGAATATTTCTTGTCCACCAATATTCATAATCAAACTATCTATTTTTGTATTTAAAGAATTGTTGTTATCATGATTTCCACGAAGTGGAACTATCATTCCATTTAATTGTTTCATATAATACTCTGCTTTGTGTTGCGTTCCTTCACCCCTAACACCACTACTATTTCTAAAACAAAAATCTCCTAAGAATATGACCATATCTTCGTGTTTAACTCTTGCATTCCAATTATCTATTAAAACTCTGTTCATATGTGTTAAATCCTTAAATGGTCTACTACAATATTTAATTATATTAGCATGACCAAAATGTGTATCAGATGTAAACCACACCTTCATTAACCAATCACCCGTTCTTCTCTTGACATAACAACCTTATAATTTTCTCCATATTTATCTGCAAAAGGTTGTAACATTGCTTCATTCCATTCCCAAGCAACAATACCTTTTAATTTAAACCTTAAAACATCATCATATTCATAAATTTCTATTATTGAAGTATGTGTTCCAGCAAAGGGTTCCATATGTGGATGCACATATAAACCATCATAATCAAAATTAGAAGTTAAATCCTTTCTTATTATAACAGAAGATCCAACTTTTAAAATATGACCATAATCATTAATAGTATCTTTCATTCCTTCACACCCAATATATCGTGATAATCTATTTCCTTATCAGGTTCAGATAAATAATAGCTTTCATTATCCCCACAATGTTTTAAATCAAAATAATTAAGAAATAAAAAGAAAGAAAAGTTCTTAACTTCTTTTTTACCATTCCAACTAAAGCCCAATTTGAAGAGTTTTTTTTGTACCATTTCCGATACTTCTTGTGTTGGAAAACGTACCTTTTTGTGAAGAAGATCCTTAACCTCCTTTATAGTAGAGAAGGTAGAACCAACATAAGAATTGATTGTATCCTTCATTTTATGCACCCAATATATCTTGATAATCAATTTCATCGTGTCTTTGTTCCTCAAAATATTCCTCTGTTGAACAACGTTGTAATACATATGTAGAAGTAATAAACAAAAATGAAGCATCGTATCTAACTACCATACCTTCACCATTCCATTTTATTCCCATCTTAAATAACTTTTTCTGTACCTTTTCTGAAATATCCTGTGTAGGAACCCTTATTTTAGTAAAACACAAATCACCAATCGAAATCTTAGCGTAGCTATTTATAGTATCCTTCATTTGATTACCTCGTATAAAATTTATCTTTAGATTTTAACTTTCCAAATTCTTCCGGAAATACTATCTTAAAAAAGTATATTGAATATTTGACAGCTCCATCCTCATCATAGCCAAGTGCATGTAAAAATTCATGTATTAGTGTTATTACACTTAATCTACCATCTAATGTTATAACATCCGTTAAAGAATTATAATTAGATTTATGGCTTGATTTCCATTTCTTCAAATCCAATGGTATTTTGAATATTAATTCTGTATCTATACCATATAATTCTTTCAGTTTTTCAAAACAATAAAAGAATTTAGCTTTACGTGTTCTGGTTGCTCCAAACCATGGATTGGTATTCTTAAATCGCTTTAAGACTTTAATCGTCTCCTTTTCTTTAAGCGGTATAGTGTCCCTCAACATATTCTACTGCCTCCGTTATATTATCAAATATGGTTTGCCTGCCGTCTTCATAAATAATACATTTGCTATTTTTTTTTATTAATAAAAAATTACCTTGTTTATATTTTGCTTCCCATATGCCATATACCGTACCATTCAATCCAAGTTCTTTTTTCTTTTGTTTCCTTTCCTCGTCTGTGAGTAAATATAAGTTTAGACCAGCCCAACCAATATCGTAAACCCTAACTTTATAATCGTTTATCGTTCTTCTCATTTACACAACTCCGCATATTTTGATTAGTAAAAAAATTCCTTAATCTCCTTCGATCCAAACCATCCAAGTTCTGAAACTCATCCGGTAAAATTAAAATATTTTTGCAAGTATTACATTTTAGATATTCTAATCCAAAACTTTTAAATATCTTTGCTCTTTTACTACAAATAGGACATTTTTCCTTCATAAAACACCACTTAATAATTTCTTTGTAAAACAATGACCATCTGGATCTTCCTCTATTTCAAAAAGACACAAATGTTCTGTTTGTATGCTAATATTTTTTATTGTTACTGTTTTTCCAAACATTTTTATTAATTCAAAAGAAAGCACGTCTCCAAAATACTTTCTCATTTTTTTTATATCATTTGTTAATATTACTTTCATACCAATAAACAATTCCACACCTTCAACCGATCTCATTTTTCCATATGCGTTTATATTATTTTTCATTCAAAATTACCTTCAAACATTTCTTTTGTAAATGAACCATCTGAACCATTAACAAGATAAATAGACAAACCAGTTTCTATAAATGACATATTTTCAATAAAAAGTATAGAAACCAATTTACCTAACATTTCTACCATTTCTTTTCTAAAATGCACTTGTCCATATAAATCCCCAACAACTAGGTCCTTCCTAACTCTAACAGAATCGTGTTTATTTAGTTTCCCAGAAGTTTTGATACTTGCATAAGAATTTATATTGTCCTTCATGTTTTAGCCAATGTAACGACTTGCATCTTCATTATGTATTTCTTCCGATTCGTGATTTATTACTTCTCCAATTTCCTCTCTGTCTTCTCCAGTTCTAAACCATTTTATGAATTTATCAAGTGCTCCAACCAATTTAGAACGAGCATCATCATCCACTCTTATACTATTTCGTAATTCCAATGCTATACTATCGGTTGTAAATCCACAAGTCTCTTTTATTACTTCTCCACCAGGAAATACCATTTCTACTCCAACAACAAATCCTGCTCTAGCCAAGAAATTACACATCTTCTTTATTATGAAACCTTTTGATGTTACATCTCCTGTTTTTCTTCTGAATTCAATGTCCACTTCTGGTCTTGGTACTTTTTCCAATAGTGGTTTTTCATAAAATTCTCTCATATATCTTACTCCACTACTATTAGAGCCCAAATAAAGAAATCCTTCATCAGCCGCTCCATGTAAATCTATCACCAACTTTGGTTTCACTTTCCTTATTGCTTCATAATATGCGTTTTTTATTTCTCTGTCCGTAGTAAAAAAATCAAATGTATTATTTACATCCACTTTCTTATCATTTACTATTAGAGCAGATTTTGTTGTTTCAGCCAATTCTCTTCCTATTTCTTCTGTCATTAATTCTTTATCTGTATAAAATCTTGTTGGTCGTGTTCTTACTTTCAATACTTCCTTGTGTGGTACAGAAATTACCACATTGTTTTCTTCTCCTTCTATAAAATTCTCCACATCAAACATCTTTTTACCTCACCAATTTTTTTATTTGTTTTAAAATTTCTACACAACAATTTACCAATAATTCCCTATACTCCTTAGAATACCTAACCTTGTTTGTCATTTCTATTCTAACATATCTTTCTCCGAAATTACCAGATAATGCTGTTTGAAAATCACATCTAGCAACCTTCAATGACCTTGATAATACTTGTGTAAAAACCTTAGATTTTGTTTTGTCCTGAATCATTATATCGGTTATAACTCCATTTAAAAGTTTATCTTCTATACCACCCAATTCAAGAACAAAAAAACCTTCATCTATCTCTTCTGTTGTAAATTCTACTCCAGCTTTTTGTGCAATTTCATAACCAATTTCTGCTGTAAGTTCCTCTCTTTGAAATTGTGGTGCACATACATAAATCAATTAGATTGCCTCCTTTAAATTCTTTTTGTTTAGAAAAAACTTTACCTTATCTCTATCTTCTGGTTTAGCTAATCCAGGTCTTCCACGTTTTATTGCTTCCTGAAATAATTTCATCTTTTTAAATGATTCTGTCTCTTTCATACCATCTATTACATTTATTATCTCTGCCACTCTTTCTGTATCTATCTTTCCTTTTATTGATGGAAACATTGTTTTTAAATTCAAACCATCTATAAAAGATACTTTCTTATTTATTATTTTATCAGTTTTTGCTGCTAATTTTTGTCTTGTCCATCCAGTCATAATATCAGATAGATTTGTATTTTTAAAAAGTTCATGATATTCCATTATTTTTGGTCTGTATTTTTGATTAAATTTCTTTATTTCTTCTAATATATTTTCCTCTAAAATATCCATCCAATATACCATGTATTCTTGATAGTTTACAATTTCTATTCCACCCTTTGTTGGTATCATGTATTTTCCATCAGTTCCTTCGTATTTTGCCTGATTCCAATTTGCTTTAAATCCGTATGTATATTCATGAGAATTGGCCCAAGCCCTCATTACAGATAAAACATACCCCAAATGAAAGAAGTCCGAAGATGGTGGTATTCTACACTCAACCGTTCCTAAATCATTGTTAGCAAAGGTAACATTTCTTTCTGGATCATCCTTCCAAAAGTCATAGTATCTAAAATAGTCTCTCTTTGTTGCACGCCTATCTTTTGTATCAGTTGCTCCTTTATTCTGTGATATCAATTCAATTAATGTTTGTGCACCGTGCATTTGTTGTCTTAATCCCATATTTTCTTCTGGTTTAAATCTCTGATTTTTTGTTTTACCAAGATGCATATGTCCACTCCATGTTTGATTTGTTGATCCATACGAGCCAACTAAAAACATTGACCAAGACTTCTCATCAACCAACTCTTTTATTTGTTTAAATGCATCAAATAATTCATCCATCATCTTGTTGTAATTGTCGTTTTTATCCGTTGCATACTCTCCACATGGTGTTGCATCGTGGTATAACTTTCCTGGTAGTTTTCCTGCCAAAGCATCAAACTTTTGAATCCAGGATTGATATTTCCAGTTTTCATCCCACAATGGAAATTCTACTTCTACTCCAAATGATTTTGTTTTTATAATTTTTATCACCCAAAATATTTACCAACAACATTGTCTTTATTATCTTTATTTGAGTTGTTACTATATCCAGTTGTATATGTTTTATCGTTTTCATCATCATATTTTTTTAATATTTCAAGAAAACCTTTCATTTCCTTATCTTTAACAACCCAATATTCGTTATATTTCTTAAATGTTGCCTTCATTGCTTTCTTCCCTTTACCCTGCAAATCATATGTAAATTTAATGAAGAAAACTCCATTTAATTCAACTACAAACGCAGACCTAAATTTATCCACTATTGTTTCTATTAGTTTTGCTCTATGATATATTTCCTCTCTATTAAAATATATATCACCCAAATCAGATTTAAAAGCTATTCCTTCTTCCATATCTGAATGATAGTAGTTTTTGTTGTAATCAACTTCAGCCACAATATTACAAAACATCTTTCTTTTGTTAAACACTCCATCTAAAGCGTTTTGATTTGAAGCCGCTGCAAACATACCATCGTCATAGCCCACTAACAATTCTTTTTCGTTCCTCCACAAAACCAATTTCTTTTCCTTTTTATCATATGCTATAACAGCATTGCTTCTATCCAACGTTGATAAACCCTGTTCACCATATTGGTCTAAAAGTAATACTATTCCAAACGTATCTACTTCTAAATCCTTTTCTTTATATTTATCCTTGTTTATTTGTTTTAGTAAACCATCTATATTAAGTCCAACTACTCCATTATGAACTACAACATATCGTTCTCCTTCAAGTGGATGATTATTGTTATTGTTTTTTGCATCGCCTGTTGTTTTTGCTCTAGTATGTACCACAAAAGTATTATCTTTTAGGTGTCTTTCCAAAAACTTTCTATATTCCACGGTTCTAATAAAAATTGATGCCTTTACTGGTTGTTTATATATAAACGGTTTACCGTTTTTATTTATTGCTAATATCCCACTTGCATCCGAACCTCTTACTTCAAGAGCCAAGAACATATTATTTAACATATCCTTTTTTCTTTCAGGTTCAATATCTTTTTTCAGGATTATTGCTCCTATCCCACACATTTGTCTTCTACCTCCGTATTTATTTTGCCCTTTAATAGTCTTACCAATTTAACAAAACATTCTCCAAGCGTTTCATATTTCTTTGTTTTACCAAACGAGCATAAAAAACTATTGTCAGATTTGTCATAAAATATATCAAAAACAAATCCTTTTAATTCTGGGTAATAAAAATATAATAAATAAAAGTTTTCCTTTTCCATAAACTTTTTATTTAAATCTATGTTTAATAATTTTTCATTTATTTTTATATATGCTTCTGTTAAATCACTACCCAAATTTAATCTTTTATCCTCCTTATCGTTTAATAATAATACAAACCTTTCAATTTCATGCTCCTCTGCGTTTCTTAACCTATTCTTTGTAAATCCTCCACGATAAGATTTACACCTACCACATAATGGTCTACCACTATTATCAGAGAAATATTCATCGCATGGTAGACCACAATTACTACATTTTAACATTTTTCCACCTCGTTTTCCCACTCTGGGAATAAAAAGAACCTAACATATTTCTCCTTCGGTTTACCTGGTTCTAATCTTTTATGTGTTTCTCCTAATTTTATACCAATTTTTGCTTTCTTAATCTTCTGATTAAATTGCCACACATAACTATGTAAATATTTATATTTATGACCAAATTGTGCTTTAACCAAGTCAAATGGTATCAATATAGAAGTCATTCCTTTAACAATAATTGATTCCTTTATTTTATTTAATCTTTTTTTGGTTTCTTCTGTCATTTGTATTGTTCCACGTTCTTTGCCAGTATAATTACCATACTCTGCTTTCTTTAATAATTCATCCATTTAAACACCCAATACCTTTTTAAATGATTTCCACCATCTTACTCTATAATCTAAAGAAACCTCACGATTATAAATTCTTTTCTTAGCCAGATTTAATCTTCTTTTATCTAATCCTGCTTCTATTCCAAATATAAATACACACTCATCAAGCCTTCGTTTCTCCTTTATACCAGACTTCTTTAATAGTTTTAATCTACTTAAAAAACATCCAGATTCAATTATTTCTATAAAATTATTTATATTTTCCAAGTATTCATTATTATCTTTTATATAACGATTAAATATCCGGTTTAATTTATCCTTTTGTTTTTTTGTTGGTTTTACAAAATCAAGTTTATCTTTCCACATCAATTCACCTCATAAAAATTAGGCGGCACTCGCAGATGCAAGTCTATCCATTAACCAAAATTGTCCGCAGGGGAATATTGGTGTAGAACAACCCAAGTAGTGTTTAAACATCACATAGAATAGTCCATTTACCGTATTGTGTGTTTCATCAGCTAAACTACTACGCAAACAAAAACCAAAACATCAAGGTTTCTGTTCTATTGTTTCGTTGCTATCAATTACTAACCAGCTTACCGTAAATTATTCAGTCCCATCAATTTATCCACGAGCACTTTCGCCTTTAATATACACTAAAAAACAAGTCAACCGCTTCAGCGTTATGTTCTCCAAATTTAAAATCAGTATAATCTTCAATAAGAAGTGATTCGTTCTTAACAACCATTTTTATTATATATTTTTTATCTTTAAAAACAACATCTACCGAAAGTTTTGTACCATGATTGAATTTTACTGCAATTTTATGTTCCTCTTCATCACCACCAAAAAAATCTCCAATAATATGTGCTTTAATATGTAAAAAATTACCATAACTATTTATTGTATTTTTCATAAAACCACCAAGGGGGTGTTAAAGAGGTGAAGTGTTTACAATCCTGTATCCGAAAACAATTACTTTAATAATCACAGATTACTATTCAATATGCCACACCATTAAGCAAAACATACATCATCATCCGGCAATTGCTTTAACATTTCGGTGTAGGATTTGTGCCACTTCACCCCAATGACCTTAACGTATTTTTAAATCTCTTAAAATAACAGATATTGCCTCTCCTTTGCTTTGATAATTTCCTTCTTGTTCACTTTTACCAGGAATAAAAATACAATATCTATATCCAACAGGAGCATCTAAGTCACAAAACAACTCCAATTCCGTTAGTCCATTAGAAAATTTATACACTAAAAAATCTAAATCTGTTGAATACCCAGATTTCTTTAATTCTTCCTTAGTCATTTCCCAAGAAATAATTTCATTTTCCCAATGTTTAACCTCTCTCTTTTTAGCATAATCATTTATTGTATTTCGCATTTAAACACCAAAATTCAAATAATTCTCATTAAGCATCGTCCATTGGACAACTAAACCCTCCCCTGCCGTAATGGTTATTAACTAATAATACCATTCCCTTATACTTAAATCATTGAATTATTTATTTGACAATAATTTGTTGATTTCATCCAGGCACATACCATCGTTCCTTAAAACCGTTCTTGAATCATCTTTATGTTTTATTATAAATTCCTGTACCTTTTTGTGGTCAACCCAATGATAAACATTAAAATTTAGATCCTCATCTTTTAATTGTGGAATAAAGAAATCTTTAGTATCCAAATTTGTTAATATTTGAAGAGCCACAAGATATCCTGTTAAATCTTGTTGATAAGCTGTCCAATCTTCATTATGCTCTTTTATTTTATCAATCGCTTCCAAACATTTTTTAATAGAATAATTAACATCCATTTTAATTTCTATTTTAACCATCAAAACACCTCAATTTAATAACCATTTAATAAATATTTTTCTATTGCCTCTATGGCTTCTATATAACTAAGATGAGAAAACCAAATTGTTGTCACAATACCATACAATCCTTCCGAATTAGCTGTTAAAAATGCAGTTCTGTCTCCATATATAAATTTATAACATTCCTCATAACAATATGGTGTATATGTAGAAAGACTATGAAATTCATAACCAGAAATTCTTTCTTTAATTATATTCTCAGTCTTTCCATATGCGTTTATAGTATTTTTCATATAACTCATCTTTCAGCATAGTCTATTGAAACCATAATTGTAATCATAATCCACAATAAGGTTATATATATCGAAAATCCAAGAGACATAAAATCTTGTTCATATACCCACCATGTCCAGCTAAATGCTACTAAAAAACTTGAAAGTAAAAAAGCTGGAAATCCATCTGCCATTTAATCACCTCTTATTTTATTTTTGCATCTTCAACAATTTGCTTTGCTTCTCCAACGGTAAATATTTCCTTTTCAACTAGCTTATTCATAATACAATCAATTATTTTTATTTCACTTATTCCGCCACTAAAAAATCTAACCACCAAAACACCTCCCTGTATTATATGAACCATAAAGTAATCTAATAACTTTATCTCCGTCACTATAAAAAATCATTCTGTTTTTACACCTAGGACATATTCCTATTAATTCTTTTTCATCCCATTTCCATTTTATTTTAACCTTCTTTTTATTCAATTCACTAGTATAAACAAAATTACCACACTTAAAACAAAACCAAATTGGATTTAATTTACCATTAATTTCTATTGTTTTTATTTCATTAAATTTTATTTTATCTTTATCCTTAATATTTTTTAACATAATAAGAAAATCTGCTTCATCCATACGCATATTACCAACCATAAACATTTTCAAATAATTCACTTTCTTTTCCTTTTCTCATTAACTCAAAACAATAAGGACACCTTGGTATTACCTCAAGCACATTATTAACACGTTTACTAAAAAAAGTTACACCGTTTTCATATTTAAGTCCTTCATTACTAAAAACAACACCACAAACAGGACAAATCCACGTATCATCATACTTATCCTCTGTTTTCTTTGGTAACTTAAATTTATCCAACATTTCTAAAAAGTTAGATTGTTCCATACGCATTTAATCTACCCTAAATTCTTCTTTATATTTCAAATATTTACAACACTTCCTACACATTGGATATTTAAATAACTTTCCCCTAACGGTAAGAAGTATCCAAATTATATTTTTAATACTTTCTTTTTCCTTTAAATCCTCTGGTAGAATTTTAAAATCACAATTTTTACAATACCACTCTCCCACAAAATCGTGACCATAAACATATTTAATAGAATTTTTGTCGTAGTTTTTCTGTTTAATATATTCTACCTTGTATTTTATCTTTCCTTTTAGTTTTTCTTTCCAAGTTTTATCCAAAGTTTTTATATCATATTCATTTAAGAAACATAAAAACTCCGACTGTTCCATTCTATTATACATTCTATAACCTTATCATAGATTCTGCTTTTAGTTTAGAAACCTGTGTTTCTGTTGTTACACCAAACTCTTTCTTAATAAGGCTCCTTGTTTTTAATAGCTCAATTTCGTGTATATCTCTCCTATTCTGTAGTTTTGCTCTACGTCCATCTATTATACCAAGAACTCTTCCTAAAGCTATCCTTTCATCTCTTCTCATATTAACACCCCCAACTTTTCTTTTACCCAAACTTCCACATTGAATTTATTACATCTTGAACATAAATTTGTTTTTATAAATATATCCTGTGGATATTTCTTTTCTATTTCGTTTAGTTTTTTCCGTTTCTGGTCACTAACCATATGAGAATTAACTACATCCTTTACTTCTTTCAAAATCTTTTCTTGATTAAATGTCATTATTTCACCTCTAATAAAAATAAAAATGGGGTTGCCCCCAAATCACTTAAGTTTTAGTGTAAATTCTGTTGGAATTACTCCCAAAACTTTTCCTTCTGCTGCAGCCGTTAACATTTTCATTTTCCAAGAGTTGTATTTGTTGTTCATTTCTTTCTTATTAGCTAGTCTCTTTTCCCTTATTGGATTTACAGCGTTCTTGTATTCTTCTTTCCATTTATCCTGCTTTTCTTTAGAAAGAGTGAAATCCCTGTTTATCCTGACAAAATATTCATCCACTGTGATGACATCTTTTGCCACAACGTTTCTCAAAGCCTCTGCTACATTTTCTCCTGCTGTATCAATCTCTGGTTGATAAAATGCATCTACATCCTTTCTCGCTCTCTTTAGATATAGTTTTGCCATTTCAACCTGTTGTTCAACTGCAAATTTAGTTAGTTCTATCATGTTATCCCTCCGTATATTTTTTTTATAAAAGTTTCGCACCATACCCTAGGATATGGCACTTTAAAACCATAGTGGGGAATTAATCACATTCCCCATTTTTTACTTCACTGAGTGTTTCAGTAAACCATTTCACTGCACATTTCTCACAACAAAAATCCGGATCCGCACAATCATTTATTTTCTTTACAAATCTATTCGGTATGTTTGCATTCATCTCATCCTTCCTTCTATATATTAAATGCATTGAAGGAATTCTAAACCAACCAGATTCTGTTGCACCACTTCTTTCTTCTCGTATCTCTTTTCCACATCCATCACATATGGTAATGCGTTTTCTCATTAAACCACCTCTTTTTCTCATATTTACACCTCTTTTATTAGAGAATAATAAATGGAGCTTTCGCTCCTAACAATCCGTGTATTCGTAGATTAGATGTCCTTGTATTAATAGTGAAATTGCTACCCAAAACATATAGGCAACTGCACCAATTATTCCCAACCAATTTGCTTCAATCATTGCAGGTATTACAAAAAATAATCCACCACATGATGCTATCATTATTGGGAACCAAATCAATGCCGCAAATGCTCTGTTGATCCATTTCTTCGCTTCGTTTTCTATTCCACCATAATTCACTTTGTTTTCCAATTCTTCTACACTTTCTTCTAATCTACTTATTTCCTCTTTTAACTTTTTATTATTTGTCATATCTTTTCACCAAAAATAGGAGTGGCTCCGAATAAATAAACGCCATCCGAGACAGAACCGTTGTTACACCGTTGTGTCAGATGCATCTGTGGTTATAATATGCCTGAAACACAAACACCATTTTATTTATTCGCCAAAGCCAATTACTCCGTTTTATCCGAATCGTCATCATCTTCAGATTCAGTGTCATCTGCCGTTTCATCTTCAGAATCGGAATCGACATCCTCGACATCGTCATCCTCTTCTTTAGAATCTCCAGTAGTTTCATCCTCTTCAGGAACTTCATCTTCTTCCATTTCTTCGACTTCGTTGTCGACTTCCACTTCAGGTTCTTTTGTATCTGGTTCTGATGGTTGTTCTACAACCTCTTCCTGTTCTTCAATTTCTTTTGCTAATATTTCTTCAACCAAAAACTCACCTCCTTTAAGTATATTATGAACATTAAGGACTATAACCATATGAAAAACCTGCAGATGACAATCCTCGTAATACATGATGTCCACGTTCTTCAGTTGGTTCACCAACTTTCTTTATTATATTTGTAACAACAAAAGAACCAGAATATCTTGGTGTATGTCCATTACAAGTACCAAATGCTGGATGTGTCATATCCCATTCCACACAAATTGGTCGTTCTAATTTTTCATCAATAAAAACAATTTTACCTGTCAATCCTTCATAAACACCTCTATTAGAATTTACTACTACAACAACCCTATCGCCTACTTGAAATGGTCCAATTTTTTCTGCATAATCATTAATTGTATTTTTCATTTAATCACCAAACGATAAGGAAAGAAAAATAATTTACCACCTTTCCTATGATATTTATTACCTTTTATTATACGCATTTTTGTAATAGCGTGTTTTTCTTTTTTAATAATAATTGCTTCTATTCCTCTCCACTCTTCAGCTACCTTATCATCAATTATCTTAACAACATCGCCTTCTTTAAGAAATGTTTTATTTATCCAACCTCTCATCTAATCACCAAACTCATAATATATTAATGTAAAAAATCCAACAATAATCAAACAAGCTATAATTACATTTAAAGATTCTCCAATTAAATCCGAAACTATAACACAAAGGGCAATAAAAAATATCATCAACAAAAATAAACCAATTCCCTTTGCCAATGCTATCATAAATTTTTTATATTTCATTTCAATCCCCTAAAAACTCTATTTCCGCCTTTAATTTCGTTTTCAACTTCACTTCTATATCTCATCCGATAAATTGCACAGCTCATCTGCTTCTTATTTATGCCTAGTTTATCAGCAATTTCATCAAGCGTTAGCCACTTTCTATTCGTTCTAAAAAAGATCCTCAATTCTTCAATCATTTTAACACCCACATTTCTTTAATCTTTTATCTACCTCGTTTTTACTTTCTTCAGAAAGTTCATCAAAATAATCCATTAATATGTTATATGCCTTTTTAAAATTTGCTCTCATTCTTTACGCCTCTTTATAGTATCTTTATAAACAAAATAACCATAATGTGTTTTTGCATATCCATTACAATTATGATAATTTATTTTATATTCTTTCCATTCTACTCCAAAACATGGATAATCTTCTGAGCCTTTTCTTTTTGTAACAATAACACCAGTTTCTCCAGAATCAACATATCCACAACTTTTTATTGAAACGACTTTATCTCCAACCTTCAAATCATTTGAATATGCGTTTATGTTGTCTTTCATAAAATCAACAGATAATAATAAACGGGGTTTCCCCCAACAAATTTAGAAAACAGGTAAATCCATTATCTTACCCTTATTTACATTCTTGGCAAAATCAAACAACCACTTATCATATTTATCAGACAATTTATCCTTTTCCGCTACCATTTCTTTATCCAATTTATACACTTCTTTACTAAATCCAGACATAAGCTTTTTTTGTTCTTCTTTGTTTATTATACCAGATATCCTGAAACTACTACTATACATATCAATTATTTCCAATTTCACATTTCCTTTAATCTTCTTCCAGATATCTGCTTTCGCTTTAGCCTTTATTTTATTATATTCACTATCGTGTTTTCTACTCGCCTTGTTCCTTGCTTTTGTTAATTCTTTGTTTGCCAAACTTCTTATTTCGTTATATACAAATGTTTTTATTTCCGACATCATGATATTAATCTAGAATATTTTCTACAATCCGAACATGTTTCAAACTCATAATCATCTCCAAATATAAATCCCAAAAATCTTAGAAACCAATCGTTCCATTCTCTTCCACACACTATACATATTTTCTTCATTTTATCATCTCATAAGAATAAAATTATCAAGTCGATAGCCGGTTGTGAATTGTGTGTCGTGAGCCTGTTTTAGAGCGTGAGTTTGTAAAATTGTCAGTTGCTCTCCGATGTCAATCTGCTTCTTCGCTCTCCGTTGTCAATTGCTATGTGGTGTTATTTTAATAAGTGGAGTTGTCGTCCAGTTATATCTATACACCAATTGTATATTGCGCCGGAGATTTAACGACTCTCCGACAAGTCGTGCTATCGCCCCTTGATAATATCCCGAAGGACTATAAAAGAAGGATTACTCCTTCTCTAATGTAATCTTTGCATCCAAGTTCTTTTTCTGTATCTCTGTATTTAGTTGCCTTTCTTGAGCAGCCAAGTTGTTGTATTGTGTTTCAACATCCTTCAACGGAAACATTGGTTCTATTGTTGTTTTCTCCGCTTCAAGTGTTTCGTTTTCTTTGCCTTTCCTTGTTGCTCTTGTTGATGATTGTTTTTCCCTGTTTAGGTTCTGTTTAACTAAATCCAGATAAGTAATTTTTGTTCTTACCGAATCTCTTTTCTGAAGTAAACCCAGAATTTGTTCAGCGTTGTATTTCTGAATTGCCTCCTTTACTCCCGCAAGTCTTTCTACAAGTCCGTAGAATTCCTGAGTGAATTCCTTTAAATCAATCTTTTCCTTAGGAATAAACTCTGTGCTATTGTCCGGATTTGTGTAGTCAATTGTTTCCTTCTTTATATACGAGAGTTCACCTGGATTAAAGCTAAGCTTTTCTTCCACTTGTTCTTCTATTGCTTTCTTTTCTTCCAAAAGTTCGTTTATATTATATGTTACCAAATGAACACCTCCTGTTTTATGTCAGCGACCCGAAGATCAACCGACTAAAGTGGACAACAACTTAACTAATACGCCGAGATGCTGAATCGAACAGCGTCCCTCTTCAATAGCCTATGAAACGTTTGTGGTTAGTTCCACTAGGTTGTTGCCTTTCACCAATATTAATCTAAATGTCCAATGATTTCAATTATCTTTACTTTTATATGTAGTGTTTCTCCAATTTCTTCTTCATCTCCAAGTGAGATTTTCTCTCCCCATTGATTTCCTTCATCATCTTTCTTTATTATCTCTACACTATTTAAACCACAAGAACGAATTTTACCATGTTTTGATTTACCAAATTTCACTTCCGATGTTCTACCATCTACATATGTTAGTTTTCCTGTATCTTTATTTTCACTAATAATATCACCTCCAATTTATTCCCAAAATGTTGCTCCAAGTCCAATCATAACATAAGGTATCATTCCAAATAAAAAATCTATAATCGAATCTCCTGTTATTTGATTAAAATATATTATCTTCCAACATATTCCAACTCCAAATAAATATCTTCCAATCCAACCCATTCAATCACCTCATCATTTAATATGTTCTTCTACTTCTAATTTATCATCCCACATATCCCAATGAAAATTCCAGTTCTTCTTTTTATCCAACTTTAATATTTTGATTAATTCCCTTTTTTTAAATACATGACATTCCTTCATCATTCGAGCACCTTTTGAACTTCTTGAACACTTATTTGTCCATCATCAAGACCACAATAAAAGTCTTTCATATCTTCTGCAAACCCATTTTCAACTGCCTTTGCTATCGCATTGTGTTGGTCTTTTGCTTCTACTATCCAACATTTTTCTGTATCGTCTGTGAATACAAACTTCATATTTACACCTCCGTTTTATACCAGGAAGAAATTTCTTTCATTCCTCTAACCGTAACACAACCATCAGAAGCATCAACCATTAATTTATACCATTTATCCTTAATTTTAAGCCTCAACGATTCATTATTTTTAATGTTTTCAGATATAACAATATCTTGAATTGTAGCTCCTGTTAATATTTTAAATAGTTTATCTTTTTCTTTGTTTTCACCAAATGCCCTATCTAAATACCATTTTGGTAGTGCCATTTACTCATCGCCTCTGATAACTTCCACATCTTTATTTTCAAGAATAAAGAACATTCCTTCAGTTTCGTTTTTACATTCCTCTTCAATGTTTATTTTTAATATCTTAGGAAGTTTTACAATAGAAACATCACCTTCTTCAATACATTCATCTATATCCTCTTCAGGTCCACCAAATTCTTTCATTGTTTTCTTTATAACTTCTTCTTCTGTTTTGCCTGTTGCTACAATTGTACCGTCATCTGCTTCAAATGAAGCAAATATCTTTTCTTCTTTGTGCCAATCAATCTTTATTGGTTTTTTATTTATTATTTGTTTACCAAATCTATTCATATTCATCTCCCCATAATTTATAAGTATTATGCCGCATTTGATAATATTCGCAGTTAACTTCTTTTCCAGATTTACATTCATCTTCCTCAAATTTAGGACAAATTACCAAATCTGAACAATATCGTTTTGTATAATCCATTTAATCACCTCTTATCTTTATGTCAAGTCTTTTATTCATCAAACTATAATAAATATAATTTATTTTCCCTTTAATTCCAAGTGCTTTCTTTAATTCCTTTTCTGTTATACTATATTCTTTATAACAACTTTCTTTTACCTTCATTTAATCGCCTCTCACATTAACCGATAACCAAACAAGCAAACATAAAAATGCCAATTTGTAATCAATAAAACCAGATTCAATAAATATCAACCAAAGAAATAATAATATTGCGAATACAATAATATTTCCAAATAAACCCATTTAATTACCACAACATCTTTTATAAAACTGCTCCAAAGCAGGATCCGGATGCCCACAATCTCTCCTTTCTGCGATTATTTGTTTGAGACAAATCATTTCTTTTTGTGATATTTTAATACAACCACATATCTTCATACCTCCAAAACTTTCGCCTCTTGATGGTATATAACCATTACAAACTCTACATTTTGCTCCCATATTAATCACAACTTTGGTTTTTCCATAATTTCATTAATAATATCATTAACCGCTTCTTTATTTATAAGAGGCGATCCATTAATCATTATATGGAATCTTTTTCTGAGTTCCATGCGTTTAACCTTCAATAAATTGTCTCTTTCTTGTTTATTCATTATATCAACCCTTTATATAATCGTTCATATTATCGCCAATACTCATAATCCATTTCCTTATGTGCTTCCCAGAAATCTTCTATTGTTTTGTGTAATTTATAACAATCCATAGATTTATCCGTCATACAAATACAAAAATGCTTTCTAACTAATTCCTTTTCGTTTTCAGAAAGTTCATTAAATTTTCTTGTGCTCATTTCCTCACCAGTATCTCTTTTGTAATCTTTTTATAATTACTAAAATTCTTAGTCCTTATCCATTGTTGTTTTAAAATTGGTATTAACATCCATTTGTCTTCCATCTAATCATCCTTGTATGTTTCTAATATTTTACAACCGTATGCTATTACGTTCTTTTCAAATGTTCCATCAATATTAAATCTTGAACAATATTTTATTTCACCCTTCATTGATCCACACCTCCAAGTCATTTGATAAATCATAAAAGAAATTTAGAATATACTCCTCTCTCTCTGTTAGAGTATCTTTTTTACGTAAATCCCCTAGGGTTGTATACATTTAATCACAACAAAGGTTTATATAAAAGAAACATTGCCAAATATACTAAAAATATAATACATAACATAAGTATAATCGACCAAATCAAACCTTGAATATATCTTCTAATCATTCAAAAACCTCATTTTATTGTTAATACTTCTCCATTTTCAACCCGCTTCAAGCATTTAGAACAAACCTTAGCTTCCTTAAAGTATTTACCAGTTCTCTCATGTTTATTTTCTTTACAAAAAAAACATTTAAACTTTCCTTTATTTGTATATTTTTGTTTATCATATAATAACCCGCCTTTAATTGTGAAAACCCGTTTACATTTTTCTTTTCCTTTATAAATTTCTATCTCTCTTAATCTAATGAGACCATCATCCTCTTCAAATGTTAATTTGTTTTCACATTCCTTTGTATGTGTCATATATCTTTTTCCGATGTATAACATATATTTATACATTAATATTCACCTATTTCTGGTCTTCTAATAGACATTCTTCCACCACAATGGTTACATTTCCAATCTTCTACTTCATTAAGATTAAAACCATACATGTTTTTAGCTTTAACTTCACTGCCACATACGGTACAATAACCATTAACATTTTCATCTTTTCTTTCCGATGGTCCCAAATAGAATTTATATTGTTTCATTGTGCTTCCTGCTATATATGAATAACCAACTCTACCCTTTAAATTAAAAATTCTTAAAATGTATTCTGTGAGACTATCCAAATCTTTAAATATTCCAATTGTTCTTGGAATACTATATCTTCTTGCAACCCCATATTCACCCAAAGCCCAATTACCTAGGTTTTTCTTATCTGTTAGTTTTGAGATATAAAACTTCCTTTCCTTGTATTTAACAATATAATTATCGCTAATTATGTGTTCTGTTCTTATACCAGTACCATAGAACTTCTTAAAATACATTATATTACCTCTTTTAATATTTATTCAGTAATTTAAATGCCGCTTTAGCAACCACTAAAGCACTCATATTGTTTGGTAAACTTCTATATTCAAAGCCATGTTCCTTCAGTTCATATTCACCAACAATACGTTTCGCTGCATTTATTTCTTTCTTAAATATTATATCCAAATTCCTAACAATTTCTGGTATGTTTAATTGTTTGTATTGTATTATTGTTTCAGTTTTACCATCAGAAAATATTTTGGTTTCTGTCATATCCGAGAAATGAACATGTAATCCTGCTCGCATTAAATTATCTTCTCTCTGTTTTTTGCCATAAAGATTATTAGATTTTATTATTCCTTTCACATATCCTCTCCTTATACTATCAAAATAAATTTTATGTTTTCTTTTATCAAAAAACGTATTTGCAACCAATACTACATCTAACAATTCATTTCCTATTTTTTCCTTTATTTCCATTTCTTTTCCCATTAGAGAATACGCTGCCTCATATGGGTTATCTGATGGTTCTCCTCTTATCTCAACCAAATAGCCACAATCATCTATAGGCAAATGAAATTCACCTGGTTGAACCAATTTACCATCATTGCCTACTAAAAACATTTCTTTTTCTAAACCAATTTTCTTCATACTATTACCTCTTCTTTTAATTCGCCAGAAACCCGCAAGTTATCCGACTCAAAATTAAAAAAGAAAGTTATCTAATAAACCGTGCAACTTCTTGTATTGCCGTGTATTCAGGTAATAAAATCGCATCCAAACTACCACTTAAAGAAAGTAATACAATGGATATTATACCAACAAAAACCACCACACATATAGCAGTAAAAAATATCGTTTCATTTTCATCTCTTTTTACTTTTTTTGTTGTTCTTTTTCCATCTTCCATTATATCATCGTCTACAAATTCAAATTTATTCCAAAAGTATTTTAATGATATTATAGTAGTTATTAAGAAAATTGCCAACAAACAGATATTTTTCATTCCTATAATTGGTTGTGCTTTAACCATTACATCAAATATATATGTTGCCGGAACCTTCAATTGACTTGCGATTTCTGTTATTACCTCTGGCTCAATCAAAGCCATGCTTCACCTCCTCCTTATTTCGCATATAAGCCGCAACTTAATATGCTCAAAATTAAAAAGGGAGTGTATATTTGTGTGTTCCGATAAGTGACTTCTCAATTCTATCTTGAATTAAACCAGGTTTCCACCTAACTTTCAGAACACGACACTTAGGACCTTCCTGTGCTAAGCCCACAACAATTCCGTTTTTTAAATTGCCACCACGACAATTTACAACTTCGCCAACTTCAATCATTTTTTAACGCCTCTGTTTTTACAAAAAATATCCCAAACTTTCAAACTAGCAAGAAATATTATACCGAAGAATATTGCCCAAAGTATACCCTCAAAACCAAAATCTAAAAGGGACTCTACTACTTTTGCCAATAAACTACCGGTTTCTCTTAAGCCTTCAAACATAATTTCACCCCCGTTATTTTATTTTAATAAAAGAATCAATAAAGAATTGATGGACTAATCATCAACCATGTGGGAATAATGAGCTACCATCAAACAACATCCACTAGATTTCATAGACCGAAATATAAAACCCGTAAAGGAAATGTAAATAAAGCATACAAAACCTTTACACTTCCTCTACGGGGTAACTTGCCCCACAAGTTATGTATTTTCTGCCCAACACACTGGAAGGGACCGATTCCAAAGGTGATACTGTGACCATTATTTACCCATATTATACATTGGTGGACAACGACCCAAGTACCAAGACTGACAGGGGCTCCGTTAGCGTTGTCATGATACCCTCATGCTAATACCTAGTTAATACCAAAGATACGTTGTCTTTCACCAGTATAATAATAGCTCCGTTAAGACCAAGTAGATTACCAATCGGTAATGGGTAGGTCGAAGCCATTGTTATTTAATCTCCGAGTAGCTAGTGTGTGTTGGAACAACATTTAAGAATTAAAGTCTTTACGTTCCTAACTTACTTATAGAGACACCACACCAACCTTTATCACCATAAAATGTGTCTATGACCGTACCTATTCTGAACCACTGGACTTTCACCAGCCGAACTCGATAGCGTTTTTATGATGATACTCTTTAGAGAAAAGAAAGATTCTGGACCGTATGAAGCAACCAAAGAATTAGCTCGATCCAGAATCCGTAAGAGTAATGCAGTAAGCAAAAAATAATAAATACAATAAGCCGCTTACCACAGCCAGTAACGAATTTCGCATCCAGACTTTGTTTAATTAAAAACCTAGTCCGAAAACTACTACTCATCTGCCTACTTCGTAATACCATATCTACTTATTTCGTGGCTACCAAGACTTTTGTTTTTTAGAGAGGTTAATCCTTGCCAAACTTAGCACCGTAGCTTCGCTTAAATGGACGATACCGGGCTCCTGTTTATATTAAGTGAGAGCAATAATCCCTCATTATGCTCCTTGCTGTAATCTTCGTTGTGTTCCACGTAACCGCCTTTGACATAGCCTAGGTTACGAGCCTTGTTACTTATCTGATGAACATTATTAAAGAAGATTCCTGCTTTCTCAGCCGCAATATCAGCCTTAAAATGCTGATTGAGCCGCTTTAATTCTCTCTGCTTCCTTAATCTTATTCTTCTTTTTCCTTCATATTCATCCTTATATCTATTATCATGCCTAATAAGATATTTCATTATCTTTCCAGCAACATTTTTGCTAACCGAGAAGTAATCCTTGATACATTTCAAACTCACTACATAGTTCCAACCCAGTAATTGCTGTGACATATTAATTTCCTTACTGAGAAGTTTAGTAGTTCTCCTACCACTGATTATTGTTGCGTCCTGAAATTCTATCTTATTTAGCATATATATCACATCATTCCAGATTAATATCTGGGATTATTTTTATTATAACAATATATGACTTTCTGCGTATATAAAGCTATGCACACTGGAAGAGCTTTGGAAGACGTTCCATTGTGTGGCGTACCATACGATGTCGGAATTTTGCCACAATAGCCTGTTTTCACCATGCGTGTAAATCAAATCTAGTGTAGAATAGAGCCATAACCACAGTATTATTAAGATTAACACAATCCTGCGTGTTGTGAGTTATATTGATCCAGAAAACCAATCTTCGATTTGGAAGCTTTCCAGAGTAAAAGAAGTCACCACCGTGCCCAGATAATCCTGAGTGTTCGGAGTGTTGGAAAGTAGCTCGTACACGTACACCGTGTACGCCTCCTAACCATCAAATTTAATAGGTTGGAAGCCGTACATCCCAAATCCGTACATCCTTCAACTCCTAATTTTGATACTAGGAGTACTCCATCCTATCATAAAATGAGGTCGTACACGCCTCGTACACCACAATAACCACCTCCTAATAACAACCATGGACCAACTTGGACCAGCTAGGCAATAGATATATATATCCGTTTATCCATATATATTATAGAACGTTTTATTTAGTCCTTAGTATATTCTATTATTTTTTTATATTCGTTATCTATATCTAGCTTTTTATCTATGAATTTTTCCAAGCTATATATTCCTGATTTGAACATTATTATTTTTAGTTTCTCGTAGAAATCCTTATCAAAGAAGTGTATATGTTTAGGAGAATCTCCAGAGTGTGATTCCTCTACTTCCAATAAATACTCAAGATATTCATTTGCACAAAGTTCTGTTTTATCCCAATATTCCTTATGTTTTTTTCTCTTATTAAACCTTTCTCTTACTTCAGTACTTATCCTCATATTACATCTTAATCTATCTTCCATTTATATCACCATTTTATTGGTTAAGTAACATAGACATAAATTGATCCGTTGTTATTACTCTTCCAAGTTCCTTACTTTTTAATGCTTTTTTAATATTAAATGTTAATATTGTTTCTTTTTTCATTCCTAATGTTGTTAGGTTATTCATAATATCATCTCCTTTATATTATTATATATAATATATAGTAACACCGTATATAAATAGTTAAGCCCAAGTATCTCCTAGTTTCTCAAATTCTCCTCGCTTCTCCACGTTTTTCCAAACAACGTGATACGGATCCGTGTACGAAATTCGGTTTTCATCTCTCCAGACTATCAAATTTAAGTGTTACAGACCGTACACCGTACACGTGTACGCCCCACTTTCCAACACTCAAAGACGCAGGATTTGAATTCCTTATTCCAAATGCTTCTACTCTTTAAATTCTTAACATAATCCTGCGCCAAGCGATTTCACGCACAACACTCAGGATTTTTTTATCCTTTGTATTTAATAGCTACAAGATTCCAAATACCATTATTCAATATAACGCATGGCATTTTTAAGCTGTTCAAAAAATAGGTGAAGTGCTTCCAAACCGCTTCCACCACAACATTTTATACCTAGGGTCAAAATCGAATTTGATACCCTATTTAAGCCTTTCCACACCAACTTGGAAAAACTTGGGTGAACTTGGAAATGTTAGGAGAAGTGAGGAAGTATGAGGAGAATTCTAATAATATTAACTAAGGAGTAGTAACACAGATATGCCATTTCTCCTCACTAACCCTCGTGGTTCCTCAAACCGCTTAAAAAAATTAGAATACTGGTAGATATCCAAGCCTTACCAGCAATACCAATACACTTGTTACTAAAAGACTTCCAAATACAATAATAGCTGATTTTTTCCATCCATGTTTTATTACCATTAAATCTATACCATCAGCCAGATAAAACTCTCCATTATCATCTATCGTTTGAAATGCCACTCCTTTTATCTCACATCTCATCAAACCACCTCATTTGTATATTAAAGACTTGCCTCATATCATCAGCTTCTGTTCCGTCTGTTCGTTCCTACTACTTGTTCAGGTACATTTCCGAAAATTCACTGCACAAGCATTTCTGCCAAGAGTTTTCGTTTTTATGCGAAAAGTTTAGCTCTCCTTCATTTAATATTATCATTTCCGTCATTTCGCCGTTTACTCTTGCTGTCTTTGAATCCACTCTTATGTTTATTGCATCTTCCAAGAAGTTATCTACTGTCATTCCTTCTTTCTGCAATATTACATTTGCCTTGTCTTCTCCTTCTCTGTTTATGTAGTCAAGCACCGCATTATTTATGTGTATAAAGTTCTTTAATTCATGCGATACTCTTCCTGTAGTTCCCACTTTCCCGCCTTTAAAGAACACAGAAGTAATTGTTTTTGCATCCGTTCTTATCTCTCCTTTCTTTACTTCCTCCTGTATCTTTTTCATTGTTTCCTTAGTGAACCGAGTATCAAATATTTTGTTTCTTCCACCGCTTTTAGTTAATGATACTCCTTCGTATGCTGTTATGTTGAGTGCCATGCACTCACCTCCGTATTTTTTATTGTATTGGCTTACATCCGCAAATATCCGCTGTCATCTTGAATATTCACATCATTAATATAATAAGAATTAGTGTATATATAAAGCTATGCAATACGTCAAATGTCGTATTAACCAGTTATTAATCACGTTTTAATAAGAATACGATCCAACGATACCGACTAGGTTCCGCTGCTTGGAATTAATCATTACCTACTAAAGGAACATATAAATAGAAACCATTTAAATTAGCTAGATAGAAGATACCATAACAAGGTACAATACGATACCGTAAACATTAACGTAAACGTATTCCTAACGTGGATGCCTTATTCGTCAGGCTAATAACGTTAGACAACACTATCCATAATTTTACACCGTGAAAACTTATCAACATGGACCAATAGAATGGTTCCGTTTAAATTCCTTTTGGTGCCAATGCCATGCAATTTGACCACATTTTAACGTTTTTTCAACGTTTTTCAGAAAACGCCACGCTAATCATCAGAATTACGTAGCGAGGAACCGTTTGAATGGATCCGTCAGGGCCCCAGAGCGTAACATAAACGTAAAGGCGTTCAAATTTATATACCGTATGGTGCCAACACCAGGCGTTTAAATTCTCCTTCAGGTTCCGTTCCGCTAATGGCATAACGTTGTACCTTGAGGTACCTAACGTTACGTAACGTATTACGTTAACGTATAACCAAGGCTAGGTGCCTAGGATGACGAATCGATTTCATTTAAATTCTATTCCGGATCCATGCCTAACGTGGTGCCTTTAAATTCTTCCTGGGCCCCACTCCGTTTAAATTCTCCGCTTGAGGCAAATCCATTTAAATTCTCCAGAGAAAGGATTGCCTAAGATTGTCACCTTGTGGTTCCGTTCAAATTCTCTTTAAATTCTTTTCCGGATACGGTTCCAAAAAGATATACATAGTATTGACACCTCACGGTTCCGAAATATAACAGTGTTATATCTTGACCTAAAAAAAGATCCCCAGCAGTTTCCTACTGGGGAAATTTGGGTTATCTGAATAGCTTTCCAAGTAGTGTAGTTTCCACTATTTCAAGGAAAACGTTTCCGTTTTCTGTTCCGAATTTAGTATATTTTTTCATGTTTATCAACGTATCTATTTCATTATTTCTTTCATCTTTATTTTTGTTTTTCTTATTTCTTCTGCTGTTATTCCGAACATATTGTTAAACTCTACTACAAAAGAGTTATCTTCATCAACTTCTCTAGTGAAGATTAATTTTAAGTTACATTCATTTGCTTTCCAGATTATTTCTGTTATTCTGTAACTATCTTCTTCTGTTGTCATTTTTAGTTTTGCTTCTAAGTCTCTTGATATGTTATCAAATATGTTCATTAATTCAAGTTTTGTTTTATCTATATTTTGTAGTTTTATCACACTATCACCTCGATCTGTTTATAAAAATAAAAGAGTTGCGACATCATTGAAGTTTTTTAAGACACTTCTCAAGTCGCTCATTATCAGCAAGTAGAGATTTTATTTCTTTCTTTGCTGATTTCATTATTTTATTTAGTGCGTTTTCTCTCACATCTATAATTCTTGTTATTGCTGTTTGATTATTCACTATTTGCTTTTGTATTCTGTTTATTTCTGTATTAAAGCTTATTTGCACGTTTATCACTCTCGCTTATTATATCAAAGAAGTCATTAACGTTTTTGTTAGTCTCTATATATCTCTGTCTGAATCTCATTACTGAAGTTTCTGTGTTTGCATTTATATATCTCTCTGAGTTTTGCATTACATTTTCAGTTTGTCTGAATTTGATTGTTTTATTCATTTTCATCACGCTCTATTAAAAAACAATCTGGGCATAATTTACTTTCATGTTGTTTATATGCATCAAATTTGTTTTTACATCTTTTACATCTGAACGTTTTTAGTTTCATGTTTTCATTGCTTATATCGTTTATCATAGTATCACATCTCTTTATATTTTTATTTGTCGTTGCATATAGAAGATAGTAGCTCATTTCATCACTACTTAGTGACTTACTTAGGGCAAGTCGTTTCAGTAAAGTCAGAACACATACATTTATCATATGCTTCTTGTGTTTTATGTACTCTCTGTTTATCTATTGTTGTTATTAAGATTAGTTTATTATCATATACATCTTTACTTTCAACTGATTTCTCTGAAATGTCTATTGCTAGTCTTTCATTAAAGAAGTCATTAAGACTCATTGCATATTTTTCTTTTAGTGTTTTTTCAACTTCAGCTTTACTTTTTGTACTTAATGCGTCAACAATAGCGTTGTTTATGTGTACATAGTTTTTTAATTCATGTGCATATCTGTTTGTCTTCTGAATTTTCTTCTCTTTAAACAAATCTGTATTCAATTGCTCTGCATCTGTTCTTAATTCGTTATTCTTATTGTTTCT
>Ga0307928_10000068_pt1 | contig 56566 bp, 101 predicted proteins | sample AceLakmetagen232_FD_201815 | JGI IMG/M metagenome (GOLD analysis project Ga0307928, IMG submission 201815) | Saline water microbial communities from Ace Lake, Antarctica - #232 | ecosystem: Environmental > Aquatic > Non-marine Saline and Alkaline > Saline | place: Antarctica: Ace Lake...
GCACCTGTCGCACACAAGAACTTCTTTTTTCTTTTTAGTTTTCATATTACTTAACCCCCATTCGTATGAACTCTTTCCACACTCCCGTAGTACCTGCACCCTTTTCTAATTCATTACACCAAGATTTAATATGAACACCATTCACTACAGGTAAATTTAACATTTTCTTACTCCTCTCTAGGTTTGACTTCAAATGGTAGGAGAGGAGTCAAATCACCTCTCAAATAGCTAATACTATTACTATATAAAACCCACTTTCTACTTGCTCCATTAAACTCACCAACACAAGAACCATAGAAATAACTACAATTATTCTTCTCATTATAAATTCTTTCTGCTTCACTACGTAACGGAGCTTCAATCATCTGTAATTCAGTTATTTCTACATCAGGATGTTCCATTAATCCACCTGTCCACAAACCTACTAAGTATTTCATCTCTTATGCTCCTATACTCAAATAATATCCAGGTGCTATAATCTTACTTTGACCATTTGACATCTTAACAACTTCAGTTCTAGAACCAGCAAAGAATGCTATTGCTTTAACTGTAATAGGAACATCACATGTTAAAATGATTGCTTCAATAGGATTCTTCCAGTTCTTCTTATTTTGTACCTTTGTAAAAGCTTTTTTTAAATCTCCTACAGAATATCCCCATACAATCTTTTTATATATCTCTTGAATCCCTGTTCTCTCTTCTGCATCCATCATTCCACCTCCAATCGTTTCAGCATGGCGTTGCGGATTGCTTCGGCTGTTGCTTCAATAACATCATTTCTAAACCTTATCTCCTTATCAACTAATTCTATATTATCATTATCGTCACATGAAAATTTGTAAGGCAAATTATCATCATCTGTACACTCCTCGATCATTTGTTTGATGTAGGCTTCCCATGCGTCACAGGCAAAATTGTGACCTAAATTCATAAGATCATGATCTTGCCGTACACCACCTATCGGATCTTTAACAATGTGTCTGCGCTCAGGCTTCCGTATTTTATCCATCATTCCCCCAATCGTTTCAGCATGGCGTTGCGGATTGCTTGCACAGCTTCCATTGATGATTTAGTTCTACCTGCACTTAACTTAGAAAATATATCATCCCCCGTACACTCCTCGATCATTTGTTTAGTAAAAGCCTTGTTCACTTCTTCCATAACAATTCTATAATCACGTTTATATTCATCGAATAATTTTGTTAATCTTTTGTGATCGCTTTGTTTAATGTAGTCTTCCCATTTGGTACATAAATCATTATGATAAGCTGCAAGTCTTGCAGGTATGATTGAAATACTTATATCTATTCTCTGAGGCTTCAATATTTTATTCATTGTTTTCCCTTTCATTATGTATACACTCTTTCATTAACAATATGATGCTCACAGTTTGGACAAGTCATTCTATTATACGTTATATAATATTGTTTGACTTCATCTACACAAATAGTTGTGTGTGTAGGATAAATTCTTTCTGCATCATAAACAATACCACAACAAGGACAAGATTCAATTTTCATCGCTATCTACTCTCCTTTCCTCTACAACAGCAGAAGTATATTCCTCAATAAGTGATTCACTTGCACCAGCATTCAATAATTTTCTTTCTAAGCGAAAGACTTTGTAGTTCTCTTTAGTCATATAAGCTTTATAAATATCAGTATGTCCAAAAGGTCTTAAAGTAACAATATAAATATCATTAACTCTCTTCTCAACCTTTACTACCTCTTTAGTACTTTTAACTTTCTTTTTTCTTTTCCCAGTCTCTTCAAAAATTGGATAAGCTTTTCTATGTTCATCATCAGCAGCAAGTCTAATTTTAAGATAGTCTGCTGCATCATATAATCCTACTTTGATTGCAATTTTGATTAGGTCTTTTAATTGAGTAGTAACACTTCTTTGATCGTTCATTTACTTCCTCCTTAAGTTTTTATCTTCTATTATAATATACGCTTAAGAAAAGAATTCTACAACGATTAATCAAAATTTTTTAATTAGATTCTTTAATTTTTTCACCTACAGACCAAACATGTTTACAATCTTTACACACTCTATCTTCTCCAAATAAACTCCAAATAATTCTTCCTACATTAGTAGACTTACATTTAGGACAATAAATTATCATCTTTCTTATTGGCATAATTATAACCTCTCTATAATATATAAAAGAAATAACAAAAACAACCCTAATATTTTCATTAGGGTTGTTTTATAATTTTTATGTCAAATAGACTAATCTCTAATTACACACGATAGAATGATAATAGCATCATTTGATCCTCCTTTTTCACTTCATACATCATACATCATATAATACTCTACACATTATATAATACCTATAACCTTTTAAAAATACAACGATTATTTTCTATGAAGTAATTTTAACTTCTCCTCTAATGCTTTAATCTCTTTATTAATCTTTTTCTTTTGTTTCTCTTCATAAATATCAATATTTTTAGATCTTGCTCTACTATTATCTCTTTCCATTCTTCTTAGCCACTTATCATAGTATACTTCTAAATAAGTACATAATTTATTTTCATATCTTTGTCTACATTCTTCACATACACATAATTCTTTATTAAATTCTATAGTTTGTGCTTTTTCACCAGAATATAAATATTGCATTCCACTCATAACAATACAATCACCTGAAATACCAATACTTGTTTCACACCATTTATATATTTCTTTATAGCAAATGGCACATTTAGTCTTTATCCAACTACCAGAACTAGAAGAGTCCCAAAGAAGATTGCAGCTATCAGTCACAGTACTTTTTTGCTCTGCCCTCATAAATGAAATACAAAATAAAGAAATCAAGATAATGCTTCCAATAAACCAAAAATACTTTTTCATTTTTTGTTACCTCTCTGAGATATATTTTTTACCATTAGTACCTCTAAAAAAGAAGAAAATAGAAATGCTCCTATCAATGATAAATATATGATATCACTTCTATTCAATCTCTACCTCCATCAAATATTCTTAATATGATACATCCATCTATTCCATGAACTATTAATAATCTATCACGTAAACTTTTTCTTGAGATAATATGTGTGCATACAGATTTACCATCCCTCATAAAATCTTTCTCTTTTAAGAATGGGTAATCTTCATAACTAAAAAATTGTTTATGTTCATGAGCATCATTAAGAATCATAATACCTTCTTGAATTTTTGTGGTAATGATCCTTCTCTTCTTTTATATAACCATCCACAATTAATACACTGAAATTGTAAATCTTTCTTTATAGTTTTCCATCTTGTACCTTGACATCGAAGACAGGTACCCTTAAATTTTTCAGACATAAGCTATCTCTATTTATTAATTCTCCACAAAAGTAAATTGATGATTTATGTCAACTCTCAAAAATCCTACTATCTCAACAGAGGTAGGTTCCATAATCACTTCTCCTTTATCAGTAGTAAATTTAACATTACCCTTACAAACTATCACATCATTTGATTTTAAGTCACAAATAAGATTATTTGGAGTCAATTCAGAAAGTATTACAACATCACGACCACATGCATGATTTTCAACAAAAGTACAATCTATATCATTATGACCTAAATTCCAAACCCTCAAAGTCCAAGTAGTATCAATACCCTTTTCTGATCCATCATCCAAAGCCTCATTTGCAAATATATAATTAGATCCCCTAACTGTATCCCACTGTACATAAGCTTTCATAATACTTACTCCACCAAATCTATCAACCTCTTCAAACTTACTAACTTGTTCTTTATTATACCCCCTTGCTACTCCCCTTGCTACATTAATAACCATAAAAATACTAAAACATACTCCTATCAAAGCGAAAAAATAGATACCTAATTTAAACATAAGCAACATTAACTTTTTCATTTCAATTCTCCTTTTACCTACCAACATAAAGTTTTATATCTTTTATTATAGTTACCATAAAATCTAATATTTCAACTTTTGCACTTGTACCACTACATTTTTCTGCCATATTTGATAGAATATCTAACCTCTTTAATGAATCTATACAACAAGTAATATCAATAGTTTCTACTTTGCCTGATTCCCCCCAAAACTTTGCTAAAGGATCATGACTTATACTTACTTGTAATCCTCTCCTAGCTAGAGGACAAGGTGGTGGAGAAGGTTTATGTACTCCTATTGGAGGATCAAGATTTTCTCTTTTCATTCCTTTTCTCCTAACAAATAATTATTATTTATTACTTTAAATGAATAACGCTTACCAAAATTAATATGTTTAAAAACAATTCCCTCTCTTTCCTGTTTTAGATTAAGTAAAGACTTACCTTCAGCTATTTTAAGATATTCATCTACATTCATATGAGTATGTGATATTCCTGTAAATACTACAGGTGCATGTTTAAGACCTAACAGTTCAACTAATTTTCTTCTAGGTGCAGGGGCCATATAACAAGCTTCACCTATATCATAAATGTTAAAAACATATAAATCTTGACCAGTCAATGCATATTTATTCTTTTGTATTCCTTCTCCAATCACCTCACCTTGTATTGCAACCCTTTTATAAAGTTTACCTAACTTTTCTTTTAAACTATATTGATTAGCAATCTTCCAAAACACATTGGTTTCAGATTCTTTTAATTCAATGTTATGAGAACATACACCAAAGTCCTCTCCATCAAAGTATATAGTACAACTCGTACCATCTAACTTTTCTGTGACTTCAAAAAATTCTAAATCATAAAAAGGTATTTCATCTACAAGATTCTGAATACGTTCTTCATCAGTTTTAGGAATAAAACTAGGAAACATTCCTTTAACCACTCCAACTAACTCTGCAGGTATTAAAGGTTCATATAACTTAACACCTAATCGTTCAGTTACATCATCTCCAAGTTTAACTTCAGCACCAAAGCAGTTTTCAAATTTTATACTTATAGGTAACAACAATCCTTGAGAAAGTTTTTTCTTAAGTCTTATAGTTCTTAATCTAAATCCTTCAGAACCATCAACCATCTTCTTATAACAATTCTTTCTTAAGAATTCATATTGATGTTCAATAGGAAGAAAAGAATCTACCTCATAATAAACTCCCCAATCCCCTATAGCGAATTCACCTATCTTAACAACACATTGCCATCCATCTATCTTAGCAAGCTCTATAAAGTCTGCTCCCTCAATAGGTATTAATTCTTTTACTTGTCTAATTGTTACAAGTTTCCTTTTCATCTAAGTCTCCTATTCTTTTTTCTACTTAATTTTGCTATCTTAGCTTTCTTTTTATATATCTTCTTATGTGGACGACCTTCTAAAGATCTTGAAATACCTCCATATGTAGGAGTAAGTAAAGAAGCTCCAGCCATTCCAATCATTAAGTTTAAAAAATATGCATCTTTATCACTCATTACTACTCTCCAGTCATTACCTTACAAGGACCAGACAATTTACCAGACTTTATTAATTTCCTTAAATGCTTTAAAGTAGACTTTTCATATATATTAACCCCACCACATTTAGAACATACTAAAGTCATTGTTGATTCTTCTTTCCTTACAACTAACCTATTCCTAACTCCTACATCCTTTTCACAATCAACACAGTAAGCATCTTTCATTTTTCTTACCTCCAGTTTAGATAATAAATATACACTAGAGTTATTCATCCGTGCAGCTCTTTTATGACCAAGACAGCAAGCAGCACCTGCTTTCTTACAGGCTGCAGCAAGTAAATAATCACCTTCAACTTCAGCTTTCTCTGCTTCATCATTACCTTGTTCAGGACAATCAACAATTACATTAGCTCTTTCTAAAATGTCCATTGCTTCGTCTATATCTAATGTTCTCATCCTTCCTCCTTAAGCTTTGTCTTCTCTATTATATACGCCTAGGAAGAAAATTCTACAACGAGGATGTTATACATTTAATTTTGAGAAGCGGGGTAGGATTCGAACCTACATTCTAATAATGATCAATTACTAGTCTCGTATTTAGGCCTGTGATCAATAGACCATTATGACAAGTTCCAGATTACATGTCTGGTACATTAACCAATTATGCCACCCACTCCTTCTTTCTATCTTTTCTATCTACTACTATATACTCCTAAGAAGAAAATTCTACAACGAAGATGTTATACATTGCAAGACATTATCATGTACCTTTTCAATAGAGTGAGTACCATCTATTATATATATCTCAGCTGTATCCAAACCCATTAACTTAAGTATTTCATTATTACTAAAGAGTTCAAGATAGTTAACATATACTTTTTCTAACTTCTCTTGCTTTTCAAAATAATCTTGTTGTGTTCGTTCACCTTTAGTTTCACGAGACTTAATTCTACTCACTGCAATATCAATAGGAGTATCTATAAATATAATCTTATCAACACCATTAATACTATTAAGTATCCAAGACATAAGATAATTCATCTCATCAGGTGTACCTAAATTATGATGATATGCATATTGAGAAATAGTTGTATCTCTATCTCTAATAATATATGCTAAATCTCTTGGATCATTACGACAATCCTCTATCTCTTTAAACCTACATAAGAATCCATCCTTACCAAAATAATAACTAAGTAAGGCATCTGTTTTCTGCTTTGCCTTTACTTCTTCTACTACTTTGAATAACTCTTCTCTTATTTCTCTAGGTTCATGATAGAAAAGACTATTTTTCTTAAGATACTCATATAGCATTTTTGCTTGAGTAGACTTACCACTACCATCAATTCCTTCAAGAGCTATTTTTATCATTTTACCTCTTCTACCTTTTTCTTATCTTCTTTCTTCTTTTCAACTTTCTTCTTTTCAACTTTCTTCTTTTCAACTTTCTTCTTTTCAACTTTCTTCTTTTCAACTTTCTTCTTTTCAACTTTCTTCTTTTTAGCCTTCTTCCATTTATAAGATTCAAACTTGTCTACATCTATTTCTTTCTTTACTTTCTTAAATTCTTTTTCAACATCAAACACTGTTCCTACCTTAAGTACACAAACAATATCTTGTTCAGGAAGCTTTTTCAGTTCTTTTAGATTGTCTACTACATTTAACTTATACATCCAAAAACCAGGATACCTTGGAGGGTTCGTAGGTAATACTTCCTGACTACTTGAATCCCTCACACCAATAGCAGTAATAACTAAATACTTTCCCTTCTCTGGTTCAACCAGTGCATCTGGAATGTACAACATCTCTCCCATAACCAAACTACCAAACATCATGCTTACTAACAACACTAACAAATACTTCTTCATTTTACTTCCCCCTTTTTACTTTTAAATATATCTACCTTCCTACGTAAAATCTTTTCTACAATAAAATAATATATCCCCATTACAGGATTAGAATACTTATACCAATGTTCAAATCTAAGATCCCTACCTCCATTCCTTTCCCATTCCTCTTTTGATAAAGGTAATGGGGGTGGTATATAGCCCATATTATTCTACCTCCTTTTTAATTTCTTACTGTATTTATAATCTGACCATCTGTATATGCATACCCTAGCATATCAGATCTATCACTTTTTATACTAATAAGAATACCATTCGAAATCTGTATTACAATATTTGAAAAACATTTCTTGCAAGGTTTTTCAAATACTTCTTCCCTCCTTTCAATAATTGATTCAAGTGTACTATTAATATTTTGATACACTATATAAGATTTTCCACATCGGTATTTTGTTCCACAAATAATACATGCAATAAACATACCTTTTTTATAAGGTCTACCTATTCCAAAATATTTAGCTCTTTCTTTATCTTTTTTAGGATTCACCAGATCCTCCTTTAGGAAGTGTTAGTTTCTCTAAAGTTTCTCTAGTAGGTTGATAACTTTGTGTAAATTGATAAGAAGTTTTTGCTTCTCTAACAATAAACTCATTAGGTACACTAAAACATGCAAGATCTTTAAAAGTCTCAAAGTCTACTACATAGACTGTAGTCTGCCTATACCAACTTAATTTATTCATAAGCTTTTCAAACCAAGAAGACTTATGCTTAGGAAATTCAGGATACTTATATGTGCATAAAGAAATCTTCTCTAGTGACTTTTTTAAATCTTTATAATTTAAAGAATCCTCTACAGGAGCATTACTTGCATTATTTATATCCATAATCATTTCTCCAATCGTTCTAAAATAACTTTCTTTAATTCTCCAGTTGAAGGTTTAACTAAATCTATAAACTGTTCTCTATAAGTACCAAACGTTAGAAGGTTTGGCATAGGATGTATAATAACAGAAGGTTTATTTATATAAAATGTTAAACAAGCCAATGCAGAATGAATACCTACAAACATTTTACATCCACATATAAGATCAACTACATTCTTAAAAGGTCTTCCTGTATAATCTATCGTACCTGGTAAAACAAAATCTCCTTTCTTTCCTAATGAATAACCTGGATAATCTACCATAAGGTTTCTTATTTCAGAATGTCTTTTCCAATCACTTATAGTATCTAAATGATAACAAATATAGTTTCCTTTTGTTCTTTCCCACTGCACATAAGAATCTTTTAACTCATATCCATTAGGTTTTAAATCAAATGAAACAGTAGGATCATCTACAACCTTTTCAAACTTACTACGATCTAAAACATTTCCATATTTTCTAACAAACTCTTCTCTATCTCTTAAATTACCTGGAAAGCCATCATCTTCTATCTGAACATCTATTATGTTAGGATAGATCATTTGAATTAGACGAACAGCAGTTTGTTCATAACTTCCTGTTACCCAATCTATCAAATACTCTTGATGTTCCTCAAAGAAAGGAATCAAATGAAAAATATCTCCTACTCTACTTCCGCCCAGCACTAATAACATTTTTTTCATGTTTTTTTAACATCCTTTCTACACAAAAGTTACAAACATACATCTTTTTAGTTTTACCCTCATTATCTTTAACTATCACCTTCTTTAAATGAATCCTATGTACACCAGATATAGCTTCACAAAAAGAACATCCAAGAACACCTTTCTCTTTAGCTAACTTAATACGTTCTTTTACTTTTTGATGCAATAACGCATCTTTCCCAATATTCTCTAAAGTAGACATACTTTACTCCTTCAAAAATTCTAAATTCAATTCCTTTATTTTATCTTTCCATTTAGTTCTTACATAATCAAGATTTCGATTATGTAACTCCCAATCAATCTTTCCAACTCTTAAACTATGATGAGAACATACAGGTTGAGGAAGTATCTTTAATTTATAGCCTTCTGCTTTAAATTGTAATGACAAATCTAATTCTTCATGCCAAAACTTTCCAAAAGCTTCATCATACTTTAAACCTACCTTTTTGAATACCCAAAAGAAACCTGTAAGAAAATCTACATAACCATTATTATTCTTATACACTGCTGTACTTAACCACTCATCAATAATTCCACCTTGTTGTCCAACTGCACCAATAGGTTCCATATCTTTAAATTGATTTAGTACTTTAATATTCCATTCATTGAATACAATAACATCATCATCTATCTGTGCAATATAATCTCCCTTAGCTAAATCAATACCTAAGTTTCTTGCAACTACACCTAAATTTTCTTTATTATTGATTACAAACAAATTATGATAAATTGTTTGTAAACCTAGTAAGTATCCTTCTGTACCATCAGTTGAAGCATTATTAACTACGATCACTTCAAACTCATTTTGTGTACGTTTAAAGATAGCATCTAGGCATTGTCTTAGGAAGGGTAATCGATTGTGTGTAAGTACTAAACAACTTATCATACTATTGCCTCATAAATTTCTAAGGTATTCTTCTTCTTGATTAAGAAGTTTTTTAATGGTAGGCCTTATTTTCTCTACCATAGTAACACTTACTCCTTCTCCTACAGATATATTAGGTTCATCAGGAAATTGACCATTTAATCTATTAGCTATCTCTTGGTTAGTGTATCCTTGTTCTACTAATTCAAAGATAGCATAATTTCTAGGAGTTAAAGCATCTTGTATTCTTTTCTTTAAATGATTATAAGCCATTTGATCTTCTTGAGATATAGCTTGCATATCTTCAATTAAATCAAGCATCTCTATATTACCATCCTCTACTTCCTTTACAGGACTCTCAAGAGAAACATTTTTAGGAGCATTTTTAATACTCAATGCATCTCTAATTTCTTTTATCTGTTGATAAAGTTCATCTACCTCCTCTAAAGTAAATGCAGATGGGTCATTCTTTACTAATTCATCTATATCTTCTAATTCTCTTAATTTTTTTATTAAATCTTTTTGTTCTGTGATAGGCATTGATCTTTGTTGACGTGTTTTATCTTCTAATACATCACTCACTGTATTTTGAAAAGATCTATTTAGATAAGTCAAAAAGGATCCCTTTAAAGGATCCCAAAGTTTACAACTAAAAAATAATGCTTCTAATGCTTTCGACTTCAATTCATCACTATCTATTCTACCCCTATATCTACTTACAAATTGATCTACCCTAAACAGATTAACATCAAACAACTTTTGTTGTTCTTCTGTAAGTTGAGCCTCTTTACGCATCTATTCTCCTCCTCATTAATCTATATTTATAATGAGATTATAACCAATTCAATACTTGAAAAATATTTTGGAGTATCTCTTCTTTTAAAGCAGGTTCATTTATCAATCTCTCAATAGAGTTAAGTTTACTAGACCCAATAGCTATTTCTTCAGTAGCTGATTTTTTAAATGAGAGATAGGCACCCTTCTTAACTACTATACCATTTTGTAATCCTATATCAATTATAGCACTTTCCTTTGATATACCATTAGCAAAATATAAATCAATCATTACTTCTTTAAATGGAGGAGCAACTTTATTCTTTACTACCTTAATCTTTACTTGATTACCTATATGCTTGTCTCCAGTTTTAATTGCACCAAATCTTCTTACATCCAATCTAATACTTGAATAAAATTTTAAAGCTCTTCCTCCAGGTGTACTTTCTTTAGGTCCCCAACCAAAGCTTCCAATATTCTCTCTTAATTGATTAATAAAGATAATTATAGATTTAGACTTACCTGTTATAGGAGTCAACCTTCTTAAAGCTTTACTCATCAATCTTGCCTGAAGTGCTACAGTTACATCCCCCATTTCTCCTTCTAGTTCAACTTTAGGAATTAAAGCAGCAACACTATCAACAATAATTAAATCTACTGCTCCTCCCTTAACTAAAAATTCTACTACACTCAAAGCATGTTCAGCATGATCAGGTTGACTAAATAAAATCTTATCAACATCTACTCCACACAATGAAGCCCAATTAGGATCAAAAGCATGCTCAGCATCTACAAAAGCTACATTACCTCCTTTCGCTTGAATTGCTCCTGCTATTGTTAAAGCAAGAGTTGTTTTACCTCCTGACTCAGCACCATAAAACTCCATAATTCTTCCCTTAGGAATACCTCTTACACCTAAAGCTAAGTCTAAATTAATAAGACCTGTAGGGTGTACTTCTACTTTCATAGGTGGACCATCCCCATATCTTAATATGGAACCTGCACCACATTCTTTTTCAATCTCCTTTAAAGTAGCTTCAAGTGCCTTTTCTTTTTCACTCATTTCAACTTTAAACTTTGCCTTATCTTCTGACATATTAGCCTCCTTAAAGATTTGTTAATCTCCATTAAACTGCATAAATACCTTCTTTATACCTTCATCTATATCTACTATTCTAATTGCCAATGCCTGATCAACATATAAATAAAAAGAATCTAAATCTTCTACATAATCCTTACCAGAATTTATTACAGTACTACTATCAAGTACAATCTCTACAAAAACATTTTCTTCATAACTATCTTTATTAACCTTCCCTAATACCATAGTACCTTTTCCTTCACCATCAAACCTTATACCTATTTTTCTTATTCGTTCATTACACTTTCTAAAAGGAGAAACTAAAGATAAATTTTCTCCCTTTAATAAAATAGGATAATATATATTGACTGTTCTAGTAACATCTTTTATAATATTCATTCTTGATGTAAGAGACACAACTACATCAGGTTTATACCTAAATTCACTATACATAGCAATAATAAATATACTTAAAGGTACAATTAAAATTATTGATAGTACACCAATCTCAATTATAGATTTCCCTTTCTTTTTTTTCATTTTCTCCTCTAACAACATATTAATTCCTTATATATTTCATCTATAGGTTGTAACCATTGCTCATAAGTTATAGGATATGAACAATCATAATAATTAAAAAAATAGTTTCCTTCTGGAGTTAACTTCATCAAGTAATTACCAAAAATAGAACTACCCTGAGTAAAAGTAAAAGCTACCCACAGCGAGAATATCCACAACTTTTGCATGATACACAACCTTCACTAAAAGTAAGCATTCCTTCACAGTCTGGACACTGAGGACATACATCACCCATATTATTTTTACCATTCTTAATAAATTTATTATTATCTTTTAAATATCTTTCTATTACTCTAGCTATTCCATCTGAGCAAGATAAAACAGATCCACCTTCTTCCATTGCTTGCATAGGGCAACGAATTCCTTTAATTTGATCAACAATATCATTAGGATTAATGCCTGATCGTAATGCCAGCGATATTAATCTACTGACTGCTTCAGAATGACTTGCTACACATCCTCCTGACTTACCCATAATAGCAAAAAGTTCACATAATCCTAATTTATCTTCATTTAAAGTTACATACATATTACCACAACCTACTTTTGTTTTAACTGTTACACCCTTTGTAACTTTAGGTCTCTTTCTTAATTTAGGATAAAAAACTTCCTCTTTCTTTTTAGATTTACCTATATTTAAAATCTGTGACTCTCTACTTCCATCCCTATAAACTGTTACTCCTTTACATCCTAATGCATAAGCTAATATGTATGCTTCTCTAACATCTTTCTCAGTAGCTTTATATGCAAAATTAATTGTCTTGCTCACAGCATTATTTGTATACATTTGAAAAGCTGCCTGCATCTTTATATGTGCCTCAGGTGTTATATCATGTGAACACACAAAACATTCTTTCATATCTTTAGGTATTTCTTCTATATCACTTATAGTACCTTTTGCAATAACTTTATCTATCAACTCTTTAGAATATAATTTTCTTTGCTTAAGCATACTTTCAAAATCACTATTCACTTCATAAAACTCTCTTCCATCTAAAACATTTTTCTTAGACCAAGCAACTCCAAAGAGAGGTTCAATACCAGAACTACATCCAGCAATCATAGATATTGTTCCTGTAGGTGCTATAGTTGTAAGTGTTGCATTCCTTAAAATATTACCAGATTTATAAATACTCTTATCAAAATTAGGAAATATTCCTTTATCTTCTGCAAGTTGCATAGAAGCTTTAAAAGCTTGCTTCTCAATAAAACACATTAATTCTTTAGCTAATACTATTGCTTCTTCACTATTATAAGGTATATTTAACTTCACTAAAGTATCTGCCCATCCCATTAAGCCTAATCCAATTTTTCTATTTGATTTAGTCATACGTTCTATTTCTTCTAATGGATAAACATTAGCATCTATTATATTATCTAAAAATCTTGTTGCAACTCCAACAGTTTCCCTTAACATCTTAAAATCTATTTCTTTTCCCTTAACAAATTTTGATATATTAATAGATCCTAAATTACAAGATTCATAATCTAGTAATGGAGTTTCACCACAAGGGTTTGTAGTTTGTAATTTTCCTATCTCAGGAGTAGGATTATATCTATTTATAGTATCTATAAATAATATACCAGGTTCTCCATTCTTCCAAGCTTGATGTACTATCAAATTAAAAACATCTAAAGCCCTTAACTCTTTTACTTTTATAAGGGTTCTAGGATTTCTTAACCAATATTTCTTATCTTCTTTCACAGCTTTCATAAACTCATCAGTCACTACAACAGATATATTAAAATTAGTTAACTTCGTAGTATCATCTTTACACTTTATAAATTCTAATATGTCTGGATGGTCTACTCTAAGTGTACCCATCATTGCTCCCCGTCTTACCCCACCTTGCTTAATAACTTCAGTAGAAACATTAAATACTCTCATAAAACTTACAGGACCACTTGAAACGCCTATCGTTGAACTTACAAAGTCTCCTGAAGGTCTTAAATTTGAAAATGAATGACCTACCCCTCCACCAAACTTAAATATCATTGCATCATTTCTTACTGCATCAAATATACCACCCATAGAATCTTCTATAGGTAAAACAAAACAAGCAGATAATATTCCTTTCGATCTACCTGCATTAATTAATGTAGGTGTGTTAGGAAGAAACTTTAGTAAAGCCATTTCATTATAAAAAGAAAATATTAATTCTTCTATATATTTATCTTCATGTTGTAATTGCATATTTGTTAAAGGACCATTAGCCCTCTCTATTTCTGCCATTGCTTTAGCTACTCTATAAAACATTTCTCTAGGAGTTTCTTTTACTTTTCCTTTATCATCTCGTTTTAAATACCTTTTTTCTAATACTACTTTAGCTGTTTCAGATAAAACTGGATCTTTTAAATCAGAAATATTTAAAGACATTTTTAATCCTCTTTTAAGTTGGAATTATCAATTAGATCAAAAACAATTACTTTACTATATTATATTATACCTACAAACATTACTTACTACAACAACTTTTTAAAAATTAAATGAATATTAAAATATACTCAACTTATTAAATTAATATAACAATTATTTATATTTAAACAAATAATCTTTTAAACATAACCTATCCTTTATTTCTTTACACCTTTCCACACTAAAAATATATTAGACAACTGATAAGCCTCTATATTAATAAAATACCTTTCAAAAATCTTCCTCACAATACCTAAATCAAACCAAGATTCCCATCCCTCTTTCCCTCCTCCAAGCTTGTTACTCTTATCAATAACCACTAACTTTCCTCCTGATTTCAAAACTCTACACATTTCCTTTATAGCATTATCAATTACATACGACGTATGCTCTAAGACTTCTATACAATAGATACCATCAAAAGTATTATCAGGATAAGGTATCCTTGTAGCATTACCCTCTTTTTTTATAATATTCTTATCACAAAACTCTAAAAGTTTAGAAGATATATCTATACCATAAACCTTTATACCTGCTTCTATCAAATGCTTTGCATACCTTCCCTTACCACAACCCACATCCAAAACTTTTATATCTTTACTATTAAAAGTATTTAATATAGTTAACATCCTACTATCCCTCCTCTCTACAGTATCAGAAAACCTATTACATTGTTTATTTATTTCAAATTTTATCATCTCTAAATAAGCATCAATATAAAACTTAACAGCCCAACTAACCTTTTGATCTCCAAAATAAGCCCCACTACTTCCATAAAATCCTCCATCAGGAGACATAACCTTTGCTAAGTACTCCATTTGTTTCTTTGCATCTAGTCCCATTCTATAAAAAAGTATTGCTGCTTGAGCTACTCCAGTATAGCAAGTCCAATTAACATTTCTATATGCAGGTATACTTCCATCACTCCTTTGTATATCATATAAAAATTTTATGCCTCTTAATGAAATATCATGTAAAGGAGTATCATAACAAGCATCTAAAACATAACAATGAAAATGAGAAAGACAATCAAAATCTACAGTTTTAGAATTATGAGCATAATAATTCCAAATCTTCCTAGCATGTTCTACATACCTCTCTTTATATAATAACTTCGCTACCCAAAGATTTATTTTTTCTGGTACACCATTTGCATGAAACTCAGTAGATATACTTCCATCTTCTTTAATTTGAGACATTAAAAACTCACATGCTTTTTTTCTTTGCTCTTCATATCCACCTAATTCTATCCACCCAGACAATACCATTGCAGTATCAAAAGTAAATCTATTCAGTCCTAAAGGTATTGAACCATCTTTCTTTTGTATAAGTGCAAGCCATCTACCTGCATTATATGCTTCCTCTCTATATCCCAAATTCAATAAAGTAGGAATATAGTACCCAGTTACTTCAGGATAAGAAATTCTTTGTTTACTAGTAACAATTATTCCTTCATCCTTGTTCCAATTATTTAACATCCAATTAATTGCTTTATCTATATTCACTTTTCTCCCTCTATATTAAACTACTAAACCTTTAACAAACGCTTCAAATCTATTAAATACTCCATCCCAACCTACTTCCCCTTCTGCTAAATCTATTAGTTTAATTTGTTTAAGTTTAGGATTATATAGCATATTAGTAACTCCAAGTTCAAATTTTATTCTCTTTCCATTATATCTTCTAATACCTAACTCATTATCATTTTCACTATAGACTGCATCAGATCTAATATTAACAAAATCTTCATACCACGTTTTATCATTGCCAAATCTTTTTGACTCAATAAGTATCCTCTTTTTTATAAACAAAGCTTTTAATTCATCAACTTGAGATAAGATAACAGATAAGTCTTCTTTTTTTAAACTCTGTGTACGAAATAAATTATTCCAAGGATCTCCTAAATATTCTAAATATATCCTTGCCCAATCATTATCACTATAAAATCCAAAACATCTTACTACTAAAGGATGCTGAAGAGCTTTTAAATACATATACTCACTTAATGCAGAAGCTAATAAATTAATACGAGTATATTTAATAAGATACTGAAATCCTTGATATTCCACAACTCTAATCTTTCTTGGATTTGTTCCCTTACATTTTCCTCTTACCCCTTCACTAAAAACATGACTATTTTCTACAGATAAATAAAGGTCTTCCTGTTGTTTTTCCAACGCAGTTATCTGCTTCTCCAACATACCTAATCTCCTTAAAATTAAAATATTTATTCAACATATCAAAACATGTTTGTTTTTCATTAGCAAAACAAGGATGCCCTTCAAAAACTAGGACATCCTTTATTATATTATTTGTCCATTCAAAAAACTTCTCAAACTGTATATGTCTCCAAATTGAAAGCATAAACACAACATCAAATTTTTCATTTCCTATTGTTTTATAAAATATATCTAAATTCATATCATTCATATTAAAACAATGATACTCTATATCAAGACCAAGTAATTTAACTAATTCTCTTGCTTCTACTATATATGGTTTACTCATTTCTATACCTACAACTCTTTTTGCTCCTACACGCTTAGAATCAATACATATGCCACCCATATTACATCCAAAATCTAAAACTGACTCTTCTTTGACTAATGTATCCAGTTGTAATAACTTATCCCTTATACCAAACTCCCTTCCTCCCTGTATTACATAATCTTTTGTAATTCGAATACTCTCATAGAAACCACCAGAACCTTTAGATCTAATTCCAGAAACCCTTTTTTCTAATTCTTTTATTTTAACTATATCTATTTTCATGTTAAACCTGTTTATGCTTCTCTAACATTTTTGTACGGTATTTTATTCCATTCACTCTACACCAACATCTAGATAAATTTGCATCATGTACCCTAAAATGCACCAATGAGTCTTTTATATGACTTATTTTAAAATTCTTAGAAACTCTGATCCACATATCTATATCTTCAACACAGGGTAACTCAACATCATACCAACCAACAATATCATGTACCTCTCTCCTATACATAAAACTTGCTCCTACACGATTAGCATGTAATAAAGCATGAGTAGTAACATTCTCTGATCTACACATAAAAAATTTCTGGTCTTTTCCAAAATGTATATAGTCAGAACAAACCATACCAACATCCTTATTTTTATCGAGAAAATTAACAAATTTTTGCAGCGTGCCCTCAGCATAATAATTATCTGCCGATATCCAAGTAACATATTCTCCTTTAGCTGCTTTCATTCCAGTATTCAATGAGGATGATAAACCAAGATTTTTTTCATGATTAATGAGAGTAACTCCTCCAGGTAAAGACATACTTAACAAACCATCTGTAGAACCATCATTAACAACAAGCACTTCTATATCTTTAACTTCCTGTAACAAAATACTTTTCAAACACTCTTCAAGAAAATGTTTATAGTTATAAGTAGGTATTACTACACTAAGTTTCATTTTTAATACCTTTTATTAATATATTAACTCCTTGAATATCCGTATGTTTTATGTTGTTTACTTCTAAACCATTTTCCTTAAATAACAACCTTAAACTTTCTTCTGTAAAACCCCATTTATGTACTCCTGAATCTCCTAAATTCAAGCCTTTAAACTTAGGATCTCCATATATTAATAAAATTTTCTTCCCTGTAGGTAACTCTGCTTTAATTATATTCTCTATATCAGGAACTTTTATAATTAATTCTCCTCCAAACTTTAAAATCCTACACCAATCCTTAAATATTTCTATATAATCAAACTTATTAAAATGTTCTAGAACAGCTATAGCTCTTACACATTCAACAGAATTATCTGCATAAGGTAAAGATTTTTTCAAATCCCAACTTAAATCTACTTTCTCAGTAATAGAACTACTATCTACATTAACAAAACCTTCCTGATAATCCTTACCACAACCAAGATTTAATTTCATTTTAAAGCCTCCCTTAAAAATTTTACCTGTTTTTCTTTTTCCTCTTTTATTCTATCCATATTAGGATTACTCATCTCCCAAACTTTATCAATACCTATCTTTTTAAATAATGTAGCTCTTTCATACCATCCACCAGATAACAAAGCAGGTCTTCCATAACTAAAAGACATAACACAAGCATGAACTTTTCTAGAATATACTTTATAAGCATTAGCATATAAATCTAAATAATCTTCCAAACGAGTAGATACAAAACTATCCTCAGGAAACTCCTTTGTATTATGACATACTTGAATTACCTTTAATCCTTCATCATCAAATTTCCCTTTATATTTAGTAACAACAATATACTTAGAATCTTTCTTTAAAGGTTTATAACAATCAGATACATAAAAACCAGTATCAATTCCAGGGTAATAATATTCTGCTAAACCCTCACCAATTTTATAAGATAAATCATCTCTTGAAATAAAAATAAAGGGAGGTTCTTCTTTTACCATCCTCCTCACACCAACAAGATCAACTGGATAATTCCAAGCTCCTCCACCAAGAATAATATATTTTAAACAGGGATTAGCTTTTTTTAATTCTCTAAATATTTTTAACTTTCCTCTAAAAGCCATTCCCTCTAAACAACATCCTGCAAAAACAAAATAATCTCCTATATTACATTTATCTAAAGAATCTTTGTATTCCTTAATATGTGTATAATGGGGGTCACCTACAAAATTTATCTCTACTCCAGGAATTGCTTGCTTTAGTAATTCAACTCCCCCCATATCAATAACAGCATTACCTATATTTTCAAACCAATAACTTTTATAATAGATTATCTTCATTTACTAAGTCTCCCTCTATAATTTTATCAAACTTTGCTGTATCTTGTGAATGAGGTGAAACAAATATCTGCTTATATACAGGATGTATTTTAGCTATATAGTTAATATATCTAATACATAACTCATACATATCAAAATCTTTTTGAATTCCTATAACTTCTTTTGCACCTCTTTCAATACAATTACAAAGAACACCACCTAGACCACATTGTTCAACCATTACATATTTATTTACCAATTCATCTTTACCTATACTTAAATCTAATATACCTCCAGAATTACATATATTAGCCTTATCCCTTACCAACTTTCCATTAATATAGACAGAAGAAAAATACTTTTGGGCTTTTTCTATGTCTCTAATAAGTATCTCACCTTCTTCATATATTTCTCTATCATTATCTTCACTCTCTGGACTTTTTGGAAATAAAAGTTCTCTAAACATTTCTTCATCTGTATATGCCCTGCTTGTTCCTTTATCTGCTACAACTAACTTCTTATCTGTTTCTTCATGCATACACTGAATCAAATATTTTATACTTCTAGGACTTGTTATAGCTAAATCAAACATAGTTAACCTATCAGTCAATTCATTATAAATAAAATGAAAGAAAGAGAAAGTGAAATGTATATTACCTTTTATGTCTACTAATCCTCTCATAGCTAAATCTTCTCTGAGCTCATCAAACTGTCTATGAATAGATTGTATTTGTTCCTTTGTATATGTTACATTCTTCCATAAAAGACTTTTTCTTATACCTGGATGTTCATAAAGAGGAAGTCTTGGTATATATTCCATCTCAATAACAAGAAGATCATTCTTTTTAAAAGTATTATATATCTTAGGTACAAACTTTGAACCTTCTAACTTACTATAACACTGAACTTCAAAATCATATCTACTCTGTCCAGTATCCTCTCGATAACATTTATAAAATCTTTTCTTATCAAAATCTATATAGAATGCATGTAACCTAGGATCTTTTCTGTAAAGTACTTTATTTAACATTTACATACCTCTAAATTGACCTCTTTAAATAATCTTAGAGAATTTTCTATCATGACATAATCAGAACCATATACAACTCTATTTATTCCAGCATTAATAATCATCTTAGTACATTGTAAGCAAGGAGATAAAGTAATGTAAATAGTTGAATCTTTTATTGATATACCGTGATAAGCTGCTTGTACAATAGCATTTTCTTCTGCATGTGAACAAAAACACTCATCTAATTTTTCTCCACTAGGTGTATTTGAATTACATCTAGGACATCCACCCTCATCACAATTCTTTATACCTCTTGGAGTACCATTATAACCAGTCGAAATAATTCTCCTATCTTTAACAATTACAGCAGCTACCTGTCTCTTCATACAATTACCTCTCTTCGAAACAGCTGCAGCAATATCCATAAAGTACCTATCCCAACCAACTCGTTTTGTCATTGTTGATACTCCTCTAAATATTTGAAATTCATTGTCCCTCTAACTTCTCTAAAATCAGTTCCTCTTGTATCACACCCATTAAAATTAGTATTAGTTACTATAGATCTATGAAATGTTGCATCATGCAATACAGAATTTTCAAAATTTGCATCAGTTAAATTAGCATCATGAAAGATTGCATTGTGTGCATTACAATTAAATACATTACAATCTTTAAAAATAGTATTGTGACAAATAGCACAATGTAGATTAATATTCTTCATAGAACAAAGAGTCATATCTGCCCCATGAAGATTACAATTTTTAAAATTACATCCATCTAATATGCTCAAACGAAAAGTAGATTCATGAAAATTCATATCATGAAAATCTCCACCAGATAAATTTAATGTATCTAAACACGCTCTATAATAACCAACATACCTATTCTTTTCAATACATTCTTTTATACTGACATACTCACCTTCAACAATAATACTATGATCATCCCATCTACTTATTCTAACTAAATTCATTTCAGTCTCTTCCCCAATTTCCAAGATAGCCTTCAAATTTATCTAAATCGACTTTCTTTCCTTTATAATCATCCCTCTTTCTATCCAATCTCCAAAGATCTCCTCTAACCAACCAGTCAGATAACATATACCAATAACAAGTAGATCTACCACCTACATATAAAGCCCACCAAGCATCGTCTGATATCTTATTAAACTTTTCAGGTATTTTTGTTTTCTCTGGACCAGTTTGAAATCTTCCACAATGTTTTATATTAGTACTTCCTCCATCTGGTACAAAAGCTCTAACAACCTTATATTTTTTCATCCTTACTCTTGCTGTATAATCAAGTTCACTACCTCCATAAGGTAAAGAAGGTTCCCAATAACCTACTTCATCAAGAGTTCTCCTACTCAAACAAAAGAAAGCTCCCGCAATTAAATACTGTTCTGTATAAGGCATCTTTCCTATAATCTTTCCCTTTTCATCATACTTATCTCTTATCAATTCTTCCCAGCCTGGATTATGTCCTACAACTACTCCAACCTCAGGATATTTAAAATACTCAATCATCTTATCATAAAATGGACCCGTAAAATAAACATCAGGATCAGATTTGAATATATGTTCTCCCTTTGCTTCCTTCATAGCAATATTAAATCCTTTTCCTTCTCCTACATTCTCTTTATTCAGTATAAGTTTAATATCCGAAAAACTTTTTACTATGTTGATAGTATCATCAGTTGAACCATTATCAACTACAATAATTTCATGTTCTACATCTTTAGGCATATACTTTTTTAATGTTACAATCCAATTCTTAATAAATTGCTGATGGTTCCATGTTAATGTTATATATGAAAGTTTCATTTTTATATCCTTGTACAAATAAATTTATCTACAGTTGGAAAATCTACAACCTTTTTCTTTGCTGCCCCAAACCAAAAATCTGCCTCCCTTATTGGACAATCTCCTACAATATGTTTTTGACCTAACCAAAGCTCTACATTAAAAAATTTACTTATTAGTTTCTCAACTTCACCAAAACATGTAAACTCCTGTTTATGATATGCTGTAATACCTGTACGAGGAATTGAAAATACAAAATACCCATCATCCCATAGCACATTATAAACATTCCTTAGAAAATGCTCGGGATTTTCTAAATGTTCTATTGTTTCAAAAGAGGTAACCGCACCATAAAAAAGGAAAGGAACAGGAATCTTTCCCTTTTCTAGATCTACCTTATTTAAAGTACAATCACAATAATAGTAAAGTTTTCTACATTCATTTAATGCTTCTTCACTTTTATCAATCCCTACAACTGTACTCGCTCTTTGAGATAGTATACTCAAACCATATCCAGCTCCACATGAAGCATCTAGCACAGGTAAAGCCCAAATCCCAGTATAGTCTAAAGCTCTTACATACCTCGATAGATGCTGTACTAAAAGTCCTACTCCATAACCAAGTGCTCCTGGAACTACCCTTTCCATAATATCACCCATAATAACCAAATACCAGAAACCATACCAAAAACTGCTATACCAATTCTTAATATACGATGATTAGACCTACTACAAATATGTGGACCTACCATACCACCTAAAAATGCACCTAAACATAACATAAGAGTTACAATTAAAAGTAAATAATTATCTATCATACATAACCCAATTCTTTTAATAATGAATTTTTATTCATTTTGTTTATTGTATCTACAAGTAATTTCTTATGCTTACCTATCTTATCCTCATCAAACGCATTTTTCAAGTACTCTTCTCCAACTCCCTCTATACCTAAAAAATTAAAGATAGGCTTTGCACTTTTGACATCCCTACACAGATTTTCAAATCTAACTTCAATAAAACTATCTTTATTTAACTTCTCATTACAAAATTCTGTCACCCTCCTAGCATGAGCTTCCCAAACATTCATCCAATGATCATAAGTCTTTCCATGAGCTTTTTGTAAGCTTAAAGCAACATCTCTTCCATCCCTTATAATATGAATTACTTTCATTTTAGGAAATAAGTAATGCATACAATGTATAGTTATACAAGTTCTAGGATCTTTAAAACCCCATAATCCTTCTCCTGTATACCCTGCTGAAACATAGTTATTGTAGGCAGCTTTTACAATATCAAATTCTTTTTCATTGATATATTTTACCTTATTCATCAGATGATCAATCTCCTGAGGAGGAAAATATCCCCAATCGCCTTTAAGTATATGTACATTTATTTCATATACCCAAAATCTTGACTCCATATGACGATGACTTAATATATCTCTACCCCCAATAAATACTCCAGAATCTTGTAAAACCTTAGTAAATATTGAAGTACCACTACTACCTACACCTACAATAACAATAGGATCTAATTTAAACATGATTTAATAAACCTCCCCCATCTATCTTTAAACTTTTTAAAACTGGCATTATCTAAAATCCATCCCCTCGGTTGAAAATTGTAAGGGTCATCCCTAACCTGTTTGATTGCATAAGCATATTCTTTAGCTTCTGCATCCCAAGGAAGTATTACACCTACCCTATAAGGAGTAAAAGTAGTACATTCAAACAAACCTGCACAAGATGCTACTACAGGTAACCCACAACTCATAGCTTCAAGTGCTGCATATGAATTACCTTCATAAAAAGATCTCTGTATATAAATATCACCATGAGCAAACTTATCTTGTTCCTCTCCCATCTCTGCACCTAAATATTTAAACTCAAAATCATCTCTTAACAAATCAGCTATCTTTCCAAGCTCACCTTGACCACCTTTATTATAATCATTTGCTACATATATAACAATAGGTTTTTTATGTTTATGAAATATTGGTTTAAACAAATCTGTATTTATGCCATTCAATATAATATCATCTGGTTGTATACCATGATGCTTTTCTAAATACTTTGCAGATGCATAAGAGACAGCTACTTTCTTTATTTTAGGATTAGACCATACAGAATGCTGTCTTACTACCTCCCCAGAAAAATCTGGTACTTTATTATTCCTAATACTAAACTCTTTCCAAGAACCATGCACAACTGAAATAACTATTTGCTTATCTGGATTGGTTCCACTTACAAAATAACCATCACCAATTACAATATCATATTTGTTAAGATCAGTTTCACCAGCAGCTACTACATCACAACCAATTGCTTTTTGCAAATAATCTCCAAACTTGGCTACTCCTCCAAGTGCACCACCTTTTCTAGTTTCATGACTGATATGTACTATCTTCATTTAATTATAAGTCAATCCTATAAAGAATGCAGGAAATTGATAATATGCATCATACGAATCCCATCTTGCACCTATTCTAAAATATATCATTCTTATTCCATCATAACCCTTTTCTATCTCTTCCTTTGTTGCATCTCTATATCTCCATAACTTTATAACCATATGGAATCCAAGAGGCCAAGATATATGAAAACCAAACCTCCAAGTACCTAAAAGCTTCTGTATAGCATTAGGACCATAAGTTTTGAAATAATTCTGCACACTTAACATATTTCTATAACTTACCCATCCATCACCATATAAATAATTCAACTTAGATTCATCTCCCTTCTCTGCTGTATTCCATGTCTTAACATTATAACCTATGAGAAGTCTTGGAGGCATGTTCCACTTAAATGCAGTCAATCCTCTAGATATCTTATTAAATGGCCATATCCAATCTTCATGTTTACGACCTTGTAAGTTAATTGGCAAAGCTGAATCAGGCATACATTCTCCTTTAGTTAGGATAAGGAATTAAAGATGAACTCAATTTTAATATCATAACTTGATTTTTTTGCTTCATTAATTCAATAGTATCATCAAGTGTTTTACAATTAATTAATTCATAATAAGTAAGAGGAGAAACAATAATAACTGCATCATCAGATAAATTTGCATTAATCTCTATATTAAATTTTGTCATCCTTCTACACACTCTTTAAATTTTATCTTCAATTTTTCTTTTATAATATCTAGTTTTTCTGGACACTCTTCTTTAATTACTTGATATACAGAAGCTAAAAACTTAGTCATCTCTCCTTGTACTATATTTAATACAATAGTTTGATCTTCTCGAAGTTCTCCACTAAGTTTAGCTAATACAGAAACTATTTCACGTATCTCACTTATGTATCCACGAATATGTTGTTCCCATTTAGCATCACTAAAATTTCTATCAATAAGAACATTTAACCTTCCACTGCATCTTACAATCATAGACTCTAGGAGTTCTTTCTTATTATCTATTAAAGATCCTAAATCAACCTGTTCTCTAAATTGAACCAATGTAGCTTTTTCTTGATCTAACTCTTCTTTTTTTGTTTCAGTTAAATTCTTAGATGTTTCAGCAGTACTTATATTAGTTCCAGTAGTTTTATAAACTACATACCTTTGTAAAGTATATGCATCTGGAAGTTTACCACCTATCCTATCTTTATAATTTTCTAAGAATTTAAGTATTACAGAATTACTTACTCTCTTGTCAATCATCTTATCTATTTCTTGCCTTACAGAAGCAGGATAAGCAAATATCTTACTAACAAATTTTCGCATAATTCCTTCCTATATTTATATAAATAATATAACCAATTTTTAAAATTCTCAAATCTAAGCCATCCATTTTTTTCCTAACTTATAATCATATATGAATGGCACAATCAACTCAGGTACAGCATTAACAAAAGCTTCTTTAGTAATACCTAAAACATCATCAAGTAAACTCTCCATAAATTCTTCTACTAATGAATCATGTAAAGTTGCTACCAACCCTGCAAGTGATCCCTCATACATTGTAATCTTATTTTTTATAAACTGATCTCTAATATAACAACCTATCATTTGAGTTGCATCACTTGAAGCTGATTGAATAGGAAAGTTTACTATCTCTCCTACAATGTCATGAGGATTAAATTCTCCTATACTATTAAATAAATGAATGGGAAATCTTCTACACCTACCAAATATATTTCTTATTATTCCTTTATTTAAAGCTGTATAAACAAGTTCATCCTGCCAAGCTTTTGTTACATGATATCTATTAAAAAACTTATTCTCTACTAACTTAGCCTCATCTAAAGTTATATTACATTCCTTAGCTAAAGTATATTCTTGCATTCCATACATAACACCTAAGAAAGCAGTCTTTGCAATTTTTCTTCTAGGTGATTCCTTTGTTAAAGAATCATAATCTATTTTCCAAACATCGCAAGCAAAAAGTATATAAATATCTTTACCTGAATTCAAATCAGCTATCAATTGAGGATCTTTTGTACAAGTTGCTAACATCCTAACTTCTGCAGACACTACATCTACTTCTAATAAAATATTTCCTTCTCCTGCTATAAACATATTGCGCATCTCTTCTGTCTTAGGTGTATTGTGCACATTAGGTTCAGAAGAACTAAGCCTTCCTGTTTCAACCACATGCATATTATAATTACTTCTTAGTCTTCCATCAACACACAAATGTTTTTTGTTTCCCTTAATATAAGTTTTGTGTTTTTTATTTACACCTCTATAATCTAATAATATATTAAGAAAGTCATTATTACAAGATTTTGCCATCAAGTTTATAGATTCTTCATCTGTGGAAGGATTATTAGCTGGTGGGGGTGTTCTTTTAACAATAGGTAGTTTAAATTGATCAAAAAGTATTACTCCTAATTGTTGTGGTGAATTAGGATTAAATTCTTTTCCAGCTAGTCTATGCATTTCTGCAATAGCTACTTTTAATTGACCTTCATATTTTATACCTAATTTATTAACATAATCTATATCTAATTTAAAACCTCTCTCTTCACACTCCATTAAATTTCTTTGTACAGGCATAACACATCTATGAAAAAAACTTAACAAACCTTCTTTTTCCAATTCTTTATAAAAAATATTATGTATCCTAAAAGTACAATCAGCATCTCCCCCTGCATAGCCTAACATTAAATCTTTAGGAATGTAAACATATTCACCCTTAATGTGTTTATTTTTATTAAAGAAATTATCCAATCCTCTTTCATAATCTCCCATATCAGTATATAAACACGCAAGAATTTTTAAACCGTGCATTCCATTTGCACTCTCATGTAAACAATGGTGAGCTAAAATAGTATCAAAATAAAAGTTATTTACATCCCATCCCTTCTTTCTTAAAAACTTGCAATCAAATTTACCATTATGTGCTATCTTCTTAACATTATTGGCAAACATCTTCTTCAATTCATCTTCTACATATTGTTGATTCTCTCTCCAGAAAGGAGTACAAGTCTTATCAATATTAGCTAAATCTTTCTTTTTTAATTTGAGGGGTACTTCTTTTAAATCTGAAATAGGCAAGACAACTGCAGTACCTTCAATCCAAGAAAATGAAATACATATTATACTATCACCTAAAAAATCAAATCCAGTAGTTTCAATGTCAAAAGCAAATGCATCTACCTTTCCCAATTCTTCCATTAAAAGATTAAAATTATCTAATGTTTCTATCCATACATATCGAGTAGACATTTTCTCTTTACCATTTACAATATTTAAAGCCCTTTCTAAATCAGAAAGTATTAACATTTCTTTAGATGGATTAACTAATACTGCTGAAGGATGAAAAGTAGGAAATACTATACATTGAAAATCTTCTGAATAATGTTCTTTACCTCTAAACTTTGTTATACCTGATTTACCTAATAATGCTCTACTTGCTACATTACCAAAAGGAATTATAATCTTTTTATTTCTCAACTCACTTAATTCACTTAATAAGTTTTCCCGACAAGCATTTATATATTCAGGCATAGGTGTAAAATTCATTCCATCCTTAGTATACCTACACTTCACAGCATGAGTAAAATAACAATCATCAAAAGAAATATTAGATTTTCTTAAAAAATATTCTATCAATTCTCTCATCTTACCTACAAAAGGTTTTTTATAAATCTCTTCTTCAATTTCTGGTTGTTCACAAACAAACACTATCTGTGCATCCTTATTTCCTATACCCCACATACAATTAACATTACTAGTCTTGCTTAAATTACATTTGTTACAAATCATTTTATTTACTCTCCTCTGTAAAAAATGTCTTATCTTTTGTGATGATGCTTGAAGTGTATAGCAAACACTAGGTTGACTCCAATCTAATATCTTAGCTATAGCTATTTGACTTAAATTTTCAATGTATGTAAGATACAAACACTTAAATTCATCTTCTGTTAAAACATTAGTTGCAATTTCCCACAATTCATTTAACTTAGATATTTTACTTAATCTAAGTTTTTGCAACTCTTCAAATGATAAACCACAATCAAATAGTTTATTTTCTAAAAGATCAAAATTAACTGTTTCTCTATAAAATGACGATCCATTATTCATAGCAACAGGAATTAAATAAAGCCTCTGTTAGATGTACAGCATCTCTTCCCTTTTCTAATCTTTTCAATATAACAAGTAGCACTATGATTATGTATAGACTCAAAATTCTCAACCTTCACCCTAAACCAATGTACTTCCTCTACAGTTAAAATTTTTCCTGCAACTTCTCTAGCAATATCTTCTACAAACTTTGGATTCTTATAAGCTTCTTCAGTAACCCATTTTTCATCTGGTCTCTTTAATAATGAATAAATCTCACAACTTCCACTCTTCTCACAAATCTTAATTAAATCTTCTAACCACAAAGTATGATGAGTTTCTCTTACCTCTAATTTAATTATACCTCTTTGATTATGTGCACCCTTACCAATATCTTTCTTTCTATCTGTCAAACACATATCCTTAGAACAGGGACACACAGAAGTAATAGGTACAGCAACTTCTTGAAAGAAATAAAAATTAGATTTATATATCCATCCTGCAAACCTACAAGGGTAATATACAATCATTTTTATATTTGTTACAGGAGTTATCTTAGGCATATAATAGTTAAATTTGGCAGATACAAATATATCATCTGCTCTCAACCTAACTTGTAAATGTCTAGCAAGTTCTTCAAAATTTTCAGCTGATAAAGTTTTATCAGTCCACTCCATTAAAGTTTCAGGAAATCTAGACATATCAATTCCCTTTTTCTTTTTCAATAATGATCCATACATAGCAAAATTTGCTTCTACTGTACAAGTAGTATCATCCTTTCTCTTAACCTTTAAAGGAAAAGATAATCCAGATACACCTACACGATTAATCTCAATTGGATATGAAGGAAGTCTTGTATGTACATCTTGCATTATATACCCCTTTATTTTTTTAATTTCTTATTATCTCTAAGCATTTCAGCCAATATAGATTCTTCTGAAGTTGTCTTTGCAATAGAACTAATAAAAACAAAATCTAAAATTTTTTCATTTTGTTTATAAGTAACATAATTAAATATTACTGTAACAGATAAATTACAAGCTATCAATATTACAATAACTATAAGCAAAATTAATTTTACTATATCATCTTTCATTCTTTTCTACCTCTCTAATATAATCAAATATCTCTTGTATAGTTACAGGTTCAAAATTCCACACATCAACACCTACATTAACTATTGGATACATTTTTAATGTGTCAGAATATTCATATTTTAACTTCCATCTATCATGTACATGACCTACAAAATTAATCTTTTTACTTTTAAGTGATGTAGGATAATGAGTAAGATTAATACTCTTGCCATATAAATATACTTGAATAGAATCTATAACAGTTTTAATAGATTTACCATTATCATGATTCCCTTTTATCAATATAATATTACCCTTAAGTTGATCCCAAGGATTATTTCTAAAGCAAAAATCTCCTAAATGGAATACAATGTCACCATCCTTAACTTTAGCATTCCATTTAGCTATCAAAGTAACATCCATCTCTTCTATAGATTTAAAAGGTCTATTACAATACTTAATTATTTTTTCGTGACCAAAGTGTGTATCACTAGTAAAAAAATAATTCATTTCTCATCACCACACATTAAGATTTGTTTTCCTCGTTTTTTCATATCCAACCAATTATATATATCTATTAATAATTTTCCAAATGATCTAAAATATTCATCAGATATCTTAAAATAATAAATTCCACAATGTTCACATCTCACATAAAAAATAGGATATATATAAAGAGCAGGTCTATTTTTCTTTCCTTCATATATACCTGTACAAATACGACTCAACCATTTATGATTTTTATAAAACATTTAATTATCTATCTCAATATAATATACTATATTTCACTACAATCATACAACACAATAATGTAACTATCTTGAAAAACGCTTAACTATCTGTATATTTTTATTAATCAAATTAATTTGTTTTTTAACTAAACTACACCCAAAATCTAAACGTTCTGCAATCTTCTCACAAGATAAACCATAATCTTTATAAGCAATATCATTTACTCCATGTAATACAGGTGATGAAGTATCTGCAGTTTCTATAAAAGAATACTTTTTAACAAACCTATATTCTACACAATCACTTGCACCTAAGAGGTGAAATTTCTTATTCTCTGGTATCACACCTACTTTCACAAGATACTCAATCAATTTTATTCTTCTTTCCATCCACTGTTGAGTTAAATTTTTTCTTGTTACTTCTTCTGGCACACCAAAGTAATATTCAAACGTTAAACCTATTCTGTTTATCAATGGATGAGTAGTCATAAAATGATAACACGCCAACCATTCTTCTAAATTCTTACCTTGAACAACACCCATAATCTCCATCTTAAATTTCTTCTCTGTAACATAAGTTATAAACTCACTTGTCTTTTGTTGAGTAAGTTCACTATTACCTCTCACATCAGGAGCAACAACACAATTAGGTTTTAAATCTTCTATTATACAACCAAGTTCATCATTCACTAGACAATTATCTAATTCAAATGCAGAATTATCTAAAATTATAAACCTGCCCTTTTTCTGTTGTTCAATATAAAACTCTCTATAATCAACATTATTCCAAAGATGTGCTAACACATAATCATAATCAGTCATCTTAGAAAACATCCTCAAATACTTAATTGGAATCTCAAAAGCTAATTTAATCATACACTCTCTCCAGTATTTTTATTTTCCCAAGGAAACACTACCCAATAATTTTTAGGTAAAATTTTACTGTAATAATTAGGTACAAAGCATGTACCCTCTGCTATATAAACTGAAGCAGATATTATAACAGTATAAAATTTCTTCAAATTATCTTGGGCAATTGTAAAAGTATTTCCATTATCAGATACATCATCCCACAATAATACTTTTACATTTTGATATTTACATACATTAGATAACAACTCATCAATATTTATTACTCTTAAGGGTAAACTTAAATAATGAGATAATATCACACCACCTATTAAACCTCCTCTTTTAATAGCAATAATCTCTTCAAGATTCTTCTCCTTCTTAACTAAATCTCCAATACTCTTAACTTCTTTTTCATACTCTTTCCAATTAACATAAAAATTAATATTTTTTTCTTCTAAAATCATTATAATTCACCTAACACTTTTAGCAACTATTCTTATACAACTAGATTCTTTTACCCACAATTCAAGACTCCTACAAAATATTATTACCTCTACCTTTATATTATCTCCTCTAATTTCAATTATTCTACTTTCAACACTACTTAATGGTCCCCCTCTCATCAACACTTTTTGACCTACCTTCAATTGAGCTTCTTGTTTTATTTCAGTTCTTTCTAAATTTGTAATATGTTCTATTTCTTCATTCTTTAATTGTATAGGCCTTCCTCTATCAGTTTTTAAAAATTTAGTAGTATAATTTCCTAAATCTCTACAATATTGTTCTACAAATATAGCAGTTTCTCCTGTACAATATGTAAAAAAGTATCCTGGAAATAAATACAAATCTTCTTCTTCTCCCTCAAAATTAATTTGTTTACAATAAGGTTCCCACACTTTAACACCATAATCCATAAGAAAATTTTTAAATGATAATGAACCTCTATAAGAACTGTACCACACAATATACCAATGCTGTATGTTCATTTAAAATACCTTTAAAATGTTTGGATCATCTCTCAATGCCTCATCTGGATCTTTAATTAAATTAAATGCATATGCAACTATACCAAAATTAACTAGTTGTTGACTATATTTAATAGATGCAGTTACTCCAGCTTTATCACAATCTAATGCAAGGTAAACTTTATCTGTAAATCTTTTTAATAAACACATCTGTGTAAAAGATAAACTAGTACCTAATAATGCAACTGTATTCTTATATCCATATTTCCAACAAGCAATCATATCAAAAGGACCCTCCACCAAATAAACGTAATCTTTTTCAAGTATATATTTATAAGCTTTATCCAAACCAAATAAATGAGAGGATTTATCAAAAGAAGTACTATCACACTTATTTCTTTTTTGAGGATTAAGTCTTCTATTTAATATACCTACATAGTCACCATATAAAGAATGCATAGGTATTAAAATAGAATCCCTAAATTTATCAGTCACATATTCACAATACTCATCAGGAAAATTATATGAATGAATTAAAAGAGAAGTATCACAATAACCTATCTGAAACTCTTTTACTTCTTTTTCTTCTACTCCTCTACCACTTAAATATTCAAAACCTACATTATTATTTACCGCTACTACCATGACCTTTTTTTCCTCTCTCAGAATCTTCTAATTCTTCCACTACTGTTATCTTAACTTGAGATATAGGCATTATAACTAATTGAGCTATCTTATCCCCTTTCTTAATTATATAATCAACTGTACCTAAATTTTGCATAAACACAGTTATTTCATTTCTATAACCTGAATCTATTATACCTGGATGTACTCTTATACCCCTCCTACCCAAAGATGAACGACACTCTACCTTGCTATATAAATTTTTAGGTAAAGCAATTGCTATGCCTGTTCTAACTTCTATCATAGGATCTGGAGGAAGATTAGCAAACTCTAACATCTCCACATTACCCTTATGCACTGATACCATCACATCTTCTATTGCATATAAATCTACTCCAGCATCACCTTCATAAGCCCTTGTTGGAACCTTTGCATCTTCGTGCAGTAACTTAATCTTTAACATTTTATCTCCTTTTCTCTTAACTCCTTTTACTCACTCACTACAACCTACAAAAAATAAAGATAAACCTAACAAGAAACTCAATGATAACAAAATACTCATTTTAATCTTGGCCATTTAACTACTCCTCTAATTTTTTTTTACTTTGAATATCTGAAACCATCCTAGCTTCAAAATCAGAAGTAAATAAAGCAATTGTTATAGGATATTTATCTAATGCATCTCTATGAGATTTACCAGAAGGATAAAAGAAATGTGTACCTGGTTCTGAAAAAGACATGTGCCATCTTATAGCACAAGCTTCTTCATCAGTCAATCTAATATATTTACTTATTAAAAATAAAGATTTTTCTCCATGACCTAATGGTAAAAAATCTTCAACCATCCATTCAATTTTATCCAATGAAGGCTTTAGATTTGTTTCCTTCTTTAAAAAACTAATTAAACCAGATGCATAAGTTTTTGACATCCTATCATAAGGAGCATTCTCAAAATCTAAGCCACTAGATGTAAGTAAATCTCTTATATAATTCAATTGTTTATCAGAAGCATTCTCAAACTCTTTCCTCTTATAATAACCAATCTTACACATATCATGGAGTAAACCACAAATCTTTATACTATCTTCACTTAAAAGAATTCCATAATAATTAATCTTATCCTTAAAAAGATGATAAGTTAATAAAGAATGGTATGCTAACCCACCTTCATGATAATCATGATATTTAATTGATGCAGGAGCAGTAAAAAAATCAGAACCACTTAAAAAATCAATTAATTCTTTTATTCCATCTCTCTTAACTTCACCCAATAACTTTACAATCTCTACTTTTACTTCTTTTTGACTCTTCATTTTTCATCTCCTTAAATTACACTTAATTTTTTAACATTCTATACATAGTACCCTTAGATATTATATAAAAGTTTCTACCCCAAATATTAAATATACCCATCTCTAAATAATTTTTTGGATTAAGACTATTCAATAATAAATTTTTATATAAATGAAAACATGGATTTTTATCACTCTTCCCTTGCTTTATACAACCATCAACTCTTACAACAGTAGGTATATAAGTAGCACAATCATAAAGATAAGGTTGCTCAATTATAAACCAACATCTACCAACTTGAACTCTTTTAAAGGCAATAACTAACATAGATATCTGATTATCTGCATCAGCTTCTTCATTATTTTTATCTATCCATTCTTTTAAAACACAAATAAATTGCCCATTCTTTTTAGTATATTCATAACGATGTTTACACTCAACTTTTATAAATTTACTAAGATGAGGTAATATACCTACTACATCTCCTTTCATTGATGCCATTGCACCACTACAAGGTATTCTAAAACTTCTATTAAAAGTTCCATTAGTACAAATGATAGGATCAACTCTTTTCTTTTCTGTCAAATCTAAAAAGAAAGATTCTATCTCTGCTTCAAAACCATATCCTTTATTCGACATAATTTTTCTCCACAATGACCCATCCATCATTATTTAATGTAAGCCTAATAACTTTATCTGCAACCTCTGAAAGTTCTTCTTGGTGTGAAACATATAAAATTTGTTTTGAATAATTTTCAATAAGTTCTTTTAATAATATAAAAAAATCTTCTCTTTTATCAGCTGAAATATTTTTACCTACCTCATCAAAAATCAAAAAATTACTTGTATTGTCTCGAATTTGTAAAAATGCAAAGAATAAAATAGTACTTACTATATCAGCAACTCCCCCACCTGAAGAATTAATCAAATCAATATTATGTTTACTCTGTTTGTCCCATAAATAAAATACAGCTTCAGTAGTACCTCTTTTTACTTGAAATTGTATTTTAAATGAATAACGCTCAGTTTTTAAAACTCTTTGTATTACCTTACTAACCAAATCTTCAATCTCTTTACTTATCTGTTCTCTTAACACACTAGAAAATCTATTTAAAAAATCAGATGTTTTTAAAAATAAGTCTAGTTGACTTTGACTATGTACAAACTTTTGTTTTACATCAACCAACTTTTTCAACCTATCATCATATAAAGTCTTTTGCCTTTTAACTTCATCACAATAGGTAACAACTGTATCTTCAATTTCCCTCAAATCAATCATAATTTACTTTCCTTCTTAATTTCATTCATAAGTTTTTCAATCTCTTTATCCAACTTAACTATTTCCTTTTCTAAAGCTTCTCGAGAATCAAAACCTAAAGAATTTAATTTCTTAACCAACCTCTCCTTTTCTTGCATCAATTGATTTTCTTCACCATTAAGCCTTTGAATCAAAGCTTCTTGCTCCTTATAATCCTCCTTGATCTTCTCTAACTCTCTTATATCTACCATCTCAGCCCCCCTAGAAATATAAAATAACTAATTCATTTTTTATTTAACTACCTTTTTAAGACCTCTATAAGCAACATAAGAAGTTCTTGTCTCATATAATTTTACTTCAAACAATCTATATGTCTTGCCTTCTTTATATATACCAGAAGCATTTAAATCTTCACTTAATTGATTCCATATCCATATAACTATATTTTCAGCTGTAGGATAACCTATTTCAGGTACATCAACATTTATAAAAGAATGATCTAATACATCAACTATTTTTCCTTTTACTATTTCCTTCAAAGTCTTAAAATCAATTATCATATGTGACTTATGATCTACTAAACCTGCTACATCTACAATAAGCTTATAAGAATGCCCATGCCCTGCAGGATTACCACAAGTATTCTTTTTTCCCTCACAATAATCATCTAACCTATGACCTGCTTCAAATTCAAATTCCTTAGAAATTAACATCTCTCCACCTACTCTTGCATCAAAATAAGTATCATCCATTTTACAAACCCTCCCTTATAATATGTACAATTAATACACTAAAAGCTATTATTAATCCTATTATATAATAAAACCATCTAGTTTTATAATACTTCTTCTGTAATCCTTTTCTCAGCATCTTGTACTCTCCTCACAGCTTCATCAATTATATATTGAGGTTCTTCAAAAGTCTTCCCACTATGCATTATCTTCTCTACAATATTCTGTCCAGAAGCTCTTTCAATATCAAATTTAGGAATATCTATCTTCTCTGATTTCTTTTTTACTTCTTTAAAAGCTTCCTTATATGTCTTAACATTACTTAATTCAATACGTCTAACATCAATCAAAATTCCCTTTTCATCAGCTTCAAATACTATTACTCCTGGAACATAATTTTCATCAACAGCTAATCTAGTTAAAGCTCCAGGATTTAAAAAAGATGTCTTCTTTCCAATTATAGTAAAAGGTTTATGATAATGAGCACATAATACTATAGAAGCACAACCATCTAATTCATTACAAGTTATATGATCCCAAGGCACAAAATCAGGTACTATCATATCATGAGATAATATAATATTATAAGAACTTTTAAAATAATCTTTTTTAATATCTATCATAGCATGTGGACGAGTATGTATATCTTTTATTCTTAGAGAATCACTAATACTCTTATATTGCTCATTCTTTATCAACACACCTAAAGATGAATCATATATAGAATTAAGATTATATCCAGGTACATCATGATTACCAATCAAACCTTGTAATACAAAATCATTTTCATAAAAAGCTAATTGTTCAATAACTTGACCTAACATTTTATTTGAAACTTTCCAATTATCAAAAATGTCTCCCCCATGTATAATAGCATCTACTTTTTCATCTTTAGCAATTTTAAAAACTTGATTAATCTTAGAAAATTGTAATGCAAGAAAATCATCTTCCATTCTATTTATAGGGGTAGATTCTCTCAAATGCCAATCAGCAGTATACAAAAGTTTCATAAACTCCTCACTATTTCACAAACTTTCTTATCATCAATATCCGAATAACATAAAGGACATTTACCTAATTTTTTTATAAATTGTGAATAAGATTGCTTTTTATCTCTTAAAATCTTTTCTGTATGCTCTCTTGTCTTAAAATATGTTGCCATCTCATTTTCAAAAGAACTTAAAATTACATTAAATTCTAAAAACTCTTTTCTCTTAGAAACTAAAGAATCAGCATTTTTAATCTTCTCAACATCATATTTTACTACATTATTTTTTCTAATATTTAAATCTTTTTCCCTATTAAAAAAATAAATTAATTCATTTAAAACACTTTCACATTCTTTATATTTTAAACAATATTTATCTAATTTAAGTATTTTATTAAAATCATAAATTTTTATATTCTTTTGTTTTTCCTCATGCTCTTTAACTCGCCCTTCAAAATCATTACAACTATCAACAAACTCTTTTAAATTTTTAACTATTTCTACCATTTTCTTAAGCGACAAAAGAGAAAATTGCAATTTTTTTACTACCAATTCTCTTGCAGTCAAATCACCAAAAGATTTTATTTCATCTTCTATACTCACTATCTCTTCTTTTATTTCAGAAGATAAAATCTTTTCTTTCTTTCCATCTGCAACTAATCCCTTAAGTGCTTCATCAATTATATGTACGCCTATCAAACTATTTAATGATTTTGCCCTAGTTGTACCAGTTTCAGTTAATAAAAAAAGAGGATCATGTTGTGATCTAATATTAAGATTAAAAGATTGACTTTCAGAAAGTACTACACTAGTTGTACCCAATTCAGCCTTTATTTTAGGTGGTACATCTAATCCAAAACTTTCAAAAATTTCAGTTTTATTATCTTTTTTCAATATATATCTATTAGTATTTTTTTCTCTTTCCCTAGTCACAACTACATCATTATCAAAATGCACACTTACACTACACAAATTTTCTCCCCAAGTGATAAAGTCTTTGAATTGATCATTATATAAAACCCAACGTAAAGCTCTCACCAAAGCACTTTTACCTACATGAGTAGAACCAATAATACAATTTAGCTTATTACTAAACTGTATTACTGTATTCTTATGTGATTGAAAATTACTTATCTCTACTTTTTTTATCATCAGTCTTTCTTTCCTTCAACAAAGTTAAATTTTTTAATGCTACTTCTATCTCACCCTTCTTTGCAGTTAAGTATTTTTTCCTGTCTATTTCACTTAAAGAAGATACATAAGTTTGTCCATCTTTAACCCACTTAATATATTCTTCTTCAGTTTTAAAAGGAAACAGTTTAGAATACTTAGACCAAAGTTCCCTTGCTTTTTTAACACTCTCTTCAAGTGTTACTTCCTGTTCCTTTTTTTGCTTTTTCATTATTTTCTTTCCAATGATCATATAAAGTTTTACTACCTTCAGTCTTTATTAAAGCATCAAAAGGTAAATGTTGTAAAAGCAAATTAATCTTAGCTTCCATAAACCCCATATTTCTATTAATAGTATAAAGATTTACTTTTTTCCCTTTACCCTCTAACATAATAATTTCTCCTTAATTTACTTTAAAACTTAAACTTTCCCTTATTTTGTCCAGGAGCAGCAACAGGAGGAGCAGCAACAGGAGGAGCAGCAACAGGAGGAGCAGCAACAGGAGGAGCAGCAACAGGAGGAGCAGCAACAGGAGGAGCATTTTGAGAAACAGGATCAACATAATACAACTCTTTTATCTTATCTCCTATAACTGCACCAGCCTTATCATAATTTGTCTCAATCAGCATATCTACTACTTTATTTATACATATATCTGAATCAAATTCTGCTTCTTCCTTAACACTAGCACCTGTTATTGCTTTCAACCATCTATCCAATTTCCAACCAGGTTTTAATTCAGCTGAAGCTAAACCTGACCTTAACTTTCCTACATGTGTTACTGGTGACAATATAACAAAATGAAATATCCATGCTGGACCAAATTCACCACTTTCATTCAAAGTCACTTTTTCTACTCTACCTCTGTAAACTCCTGCAGGGAGAATATCCCTTTTTCCCATCCGAATCTTAAGTCCCATCGTCACTACCTCCTTTTATTTTTTAAAATTATTGTTATACTCATTTATTCTTACTTGATTCATATTAGCTTCTTGTCTAGCATTTGCACCTAAAGAGATTAACATATCTTTTTTCATCTCCCAAGCACTTTCTATTACTTCTAATAAACCTCTTCTATACTCTGCTTCAAGCATCGCTTTAGTCTTCATAGCAAATTCATCTACATAAATAGTAATCACTGCATCTTCTTTAGCAGTTTCAGAAGTATATTTGCCTTTAGAACACACTTCCTTCTTTCTTTCAGCTACCCATACCTTATATTGATTTTTTAAATCTTTTTCTTCTCTATAAGCAGCTACTCTCAACATACTCCAATAAGCATACTTAGCAGAAACTTCATCCATATGCTCGCTAAGATTTCCATCTGCTACCATTAAGTCTTCATGTAACTTTCCTCTTACCTCCATCCCATTAACTACAATGTTTACATCAATTGGTGGCATTGGTTGTCCAGCCATAATTTAACTCCTTTCTTCTTTTATTTTATATAGGAAAGTTTATGAGTTTTTCACAACACATCAAAACAAGTTTTTAAACTTTTCTTTTTTTACTAAACACATCAACATGCAATCTAGGAGAATACCTAACCCCTCTAAATACACACCAATCCCATACTCTTTTCTTTATTGCATTATTTTTTTCTTTATTAAATACTGTTAAAGGCATTAACATAGTTGCATATGATAACAACTTAGAACCTACCATCCTTAAATCAGTTACTACTTTTATATCATAATCAGGAAATTGCCAAATACAAAGTTTTTTATTTTTAATATTTATATGTATTTGAGAAGACAAAAAATCTAATCTTTTAACTAATGCTTCAGCAACTCTTTCAGTTTTTGGACTAAAACACAAATATTGAAAATATGTAGGAAACACATCTAAAAATTTAAATAAAAATAAATCTCCATTAGATTCTAAATGAAAATATAAACTCTTATTATTTTTTTTCAAAATCTTTATCAATATACTCAATGCATCTACTTGTAATAAAGGTTCACCACCAGTAAACACTATAGTATAAATTTTACGAGAATCAACTAAAGCTAATAAATATTTAGCTAATTTATTAACACAAACTTTATTTCCATTTTTGTGATATTTAGTATCACAATTATGCACCAAACACCTGTTAACAAAATAATTATGATTAGCAGTTTCTATATTATAAACTTTTATATCATTTCTTAATGCCTTGCTTAATCTAATATAAGCTTTTTTATTCACCTCCTTATTTATCTTTTTTAAACTTACAATTTTTGCACCATTATATAATATAGGTTTAAATTCAAATCTTCCATGATTAATACTAGAATTACATTTTCTACACAAACAGCATAAATTCATTAAAGAATTATTAGAAGTATCAAAATCTATGTGATGAACAACTAAATCTTTTTTCGACTTACACATCAAACAATTTTTATCTCTTTCCAACACTATCTTTCTTTTCTCTGCCCATTCTTTAGGATGATGTGAATATTTATTATTGGTTATTCCTCCGCACCAATTAGGATTTTTCTCCTTAAATAGCTTTGTAGGATTTAATAATTTTATTTGTCTTATCTTTTCTGCATGGCCCTTAGGCTTAATTCTTCCAGTTAACTTTTGTTTAAGTAAATTAGATAAATATACCTTCATTTGTTCATTCATATTTTTTTGAGGATTATTAAAATCCATATTAATGTACTGCTTATGTTCATATATTTCATCAGTTAATTCTAAATCTTTTGCCTCAATCCAACCTCTTTTTGTAGTAAAAAAGGGATGTTCTGGAGTAACAAAAATATTACTAGTATTATAATCACTTCTATTCAAAGTTATTTTGATTAATTCATTAACTTCTCTTTTAAAAATAGTCTTTATTTTATCTTCTTCTACCCCCAATGTTTCAAAATTATAAGACAAAACATTGTCCCCTACCTTTAAAGAATGAATTTTTTTTAATCCAATGGAAGTAGAAATTAAACTATTTCCAGTAAAACACCATTTACACTTTCTGTTACATCCAGATAATCTTACAAAAATTACAGGACATCCATTATATTTGCCTTCACCTTGTAAAGAAACAAATACTTCATTTATATCTATATTCATTACACATTCCTCATCAATTTTCCTAATTTCTCAATGAATGCATAAACATTCTTACTAGAAAACTTCAATTGCTTATGAAATGCAAAAAGCTCCCTTAATTTAGGAGTCATCTTATTAAGCATATCCACAGCATCTTTTTTTTCTCTTTGAGGAATAGCTATATAAAACATATAAGCATCTTTACCATCTTTTTGCATTTTGCCTATACCTGTATAGCCCATATATCCATCAAAAGAAACAAGATTTCTTTTTTTAACTATATCAGAAAACTGATAGGAGTCTGTTTTCTTTCTAATCACTAGTTGTGCAATCTTTGCAAACCCACTAACTATAAGTTTTCTAAACATTATTAATCACCTCCTTTTCTTCTTTTTTTTATTCCATTCTTAAAAATTGATCAATCTTAGTACTCTTCTCTTTAATATACGAAAAGAACTCTAACTTCGACAACAAATTAGTTAAATTAATTTTATCTATTTTTGAAGGCAATTCAATTACTTCATTCCATACATTATCTATCTTAGTTAATTTCAAATTAAATTCAATTAATCCTCTATTAATTTTAATCTTATCTCTTACTTTTAAACCCACATTTAATTTATCTTCTATTATCTCATCCAAGGTATTATAATTATATAAACACGCTGAAACTACCTTATATAACAATCTTTTTACTCCTTTAATATTATCTGAAGCATCACCTAAAATAGCCTTTAAAAGTGCTACTTTCTCAGGGAATACACCCAATTTATCAAACACATCCTTTCTATTAAATCTTCTTTTAAGTCTAGGATTAAATATTGATATATTTTCTTCTACAGTTTGCATTAAGTCAGAATCTAAAGTTATTATTAATATAAAATCATTATGACAATAAGTTTTAGCAAAACTATACATCACATCATCTGCTTCTCTTCTAGGCATATAATATTGTCTAACTCCCATGTAAGATAACATTTCTTTTATAATATCTACTTGAGCATATACATCAGACCTATCTTTATTTCTACCTGGTTCTTCTTTATATTGTGGATACATTTCCTTCCTATATAAATCTCCTCCTTCCCAAGCAATACAAGGTTTCTTTCCAAATTGATTAGTATAACTCAACATAGATCGTAAAAATCCAAATATTGCACCAGTTTGAATATTAACAGAACTATTTAACCTCATTGCATAATATTGCCTATAAGTCTCTGCCATCCCATCAACTACAATCTTCATTTTTCCTCCTATATTTTAACCATAGTTTCTCAAACTTGTCATCTCTCATAGCCTTAAACTCTTCTTGTAATTTCATACAATTTATACGCTTACAAAACCTTTTAGTTTCTCTCATAGAAGAAAAAGTTTCTGCCTCTTCAAAACAAGGTACACCATTAAAGTATGAAACAGCCTTACACATCTATCTTTTACCCCCATAATACTCAGTAGCTCTTTTTGTATCAATTAATTCTTGATTAATACAAATTTTCCTTCCTTTTGAATCAGTATAATAAACCATTGCAAGATACCTACCGAATTTACCTTGCTTCAAAGTTTGAATAGTTATTTTGATCGGAAGAACAGGAGCAACAACTATATACATAGCATCTACAACTAAAAGCTTCTCTTGTATAAACTCCTTACATTCTAAACCTTTTTTCTTCTCTTCTAAGTCTCTTGTACGACTCTCAGGCGTATCAACACCATATAAACGAATACGCTCTTTTCTAAAGACCTTGAATCCACAATCAATCATAACATCAATTGTATCACCATCAATAACCCTTAGCACTTTACAATCATACTCCCACTCCTTAAACTTTTTTGGCATTTTAATCTTTGTCATAAACTCCCCCTTATTTTTCTCTTAATATAGTTTATAAAATACATGTTTTCCTATTGATGCACATTGATTCTTTGCCCATTGAGGTCTACCAAAAGCTCTTATGTTTTCAAAATTAGTTGCACCATTAGTAATATCTTCAAGTCTACCTATTTGATCAGCTAAATTATCAGCAGTCATTTTTACTGTCAAATATAACTTCTTTCTATTTATTGCACTTACTCCACAAAATTGTTTTCTCTGACTTACAATTTCATATGCAGTCTTATTCAATTTTTTCATCCTATTCTGTATAACACAAGCTACAGCGTACATTCCTTCATAACCTTCACCAGCAGCTTCTGCAGCTATAACAGAAGCTACAAAATCAACATCACTTTTACATTGACCAAAAGAACTATGTCTAGCAGTATTATTATCAATAATTTTTCCAGCTAGCCAACCAAATAAGAGAAGACAAAAGAGAAAACCAATCATAAAACCTAATGATGCTGGAACGTAATCAAGTTCTTGTTTACGAATTACTTTTCTACGTTTTCTTTTTATTGTCATCTTATTTTTTTCTTGGCTTCTCTCCTAGGTAATTTTTTAAGTCTTTTTGTTGGTACATTAGAGAAATAAATATCCCCACAACGTTCTCTAGCAGATAATTTCTGCTTGTACTGTCCCCTTCTCATATCATCCCCCTGATCTAATTAAAAAAGATACATAATTAATTAAATATAATTTAGGTGCTATTAATATTTTTAACCAAGAAGCATTTATAACTATTAAAAAGGAAGATACTAAAAAATATGTAGCCCATATTGTTACATAAATAAGATTTTTAGGTATATCACCATCAACCCAATTATCTATATGATAAATATATTTACACCATTTATAAGCGAATATACCTAAAACAATAACAAAAAGTGTAACAAAAATAAATAAAATCAAACTTTTAGTAAATTCCCATTTTAATAATTGTTTAACAATTTCAGGAGATTCTTCTATAATAGCATCAGCCATTTTAAGTATTCCTGATGTGCCTCGATCAATCAAAGGTTTTACAGCTTTTAAAATTTCATTACTTATTTCATCATTCATTTTAAGTCTCCTCCAACATTCAATATTTTTTATATGCTATACTTTGTTTTATCTTCTATTTTTGCTGCAATAAAAGCATTTTTTCTATTAACACAACTTTCACAAACACCACATTGTTTATCTTCATGCTTATAACAACTCCAAGTTTCAAATACTTTATCTCCTAATATTTTGTAACCTAATTGTAAATTAGTTACTTTACTTATACCTTCTCTAGAAGGAGACCAAATCTCTATCTTTCTATCATCTCTAAAGTGACCTAAATGCATTGCAGTTTGAAAAGCTTCAATAAACTCAGGAGTACAATCAGGATATCCACCAGTATCATCTAAATGTGCTCCATAACAAATTTGACCCGCTCCTACAGATAAACCATAGGCAGTTCCAATAGTTAAAAATATTGCATTACGCAATGGTACAACTACATTAGGTTGATAGGCATTTTCTACTTTAACTGCATCATCAGTCAATTGAGTTTTAGGCCATAAATCTTTCATAAAACTAATATCTAATATTTTGTGTTCTTTTACATATGGTGCCAATATCTCTTTAGCTATTTTTACTTCCTTTAATCCCTTTTGACCATAATTAAAAGAAAGTGCTACAATAGGTGGAGATTGATTCACTATATAACAAATACTATCCAATCCTCCACTTGCAATACCAACAGTTCTTACATCATTCATTTTTAGTCTCCTTATAATTTTATTCTATTAAATAAATCATTTAATACATAATTATTTCTTTCATCTAAGCATGTATAATCTTTTACATAAACAAATTGAAATTTTGCCTCTAGAGAAAAAATCATCCAATTAATGAACTCTTTATAGCGTTTACCAATTTTTTCACTAGGAAATCCACCATAATATTGTTTCAAATCAATTCGATCCTTTACTCTTTCAGGATTAAAATCTTCTACCAATACATAATTTATATCAGGTTGTAGTATTGTTGCCATCAAAGGTTTTACTACACCTAACAAATGACCTCTCTTTAAATATTGATATGGTTGAAAAGCAAGATAAGTAAGTACTGTTAACCAAGTTCTGTCAAATAATACAATACCTTTAGGATGTTCTTCCTGCCACTTCTTTACATTATGTGATGCACTAATCTCAACTACAATATGCATTAAATCTTTTATCTCAGGAATACTAAAATCAATTAGTTTATTTCTTAACAAATCATTAGTCTCATCATTCTTTCCAAAAAACAAAGATTTGCTAGACATCAATAATACTTCATGTCCCCTCATTATTAATTCTTCTTTTAAATACTTAGACAAATATGTCTTTCCACTCCCATCAATTCCTTCAATTCCTACTATCATGTTCCTTCCCTTGATACATATATTTTTTCACTATTTTTTCTTCTATTATTATATACACTTATTCTTTAGATTTTACAACAAAATAGAATAAGTATTATTTTTTAGATTTTTGAGAATCCTTTAAATCTTTTATTAGATATGCATGATATATTAAAAAATCTTCATAACCTAAATATAAAATGGATGTTTTTCTTAATTGATCATCACTTTTTTTCATTCTATATTCCATTCCTTTCATACGTGCATAATAATAACTACCCCAAAGTCTATGCCAAAATATTTTTAAAGACTTCATCAGTCCCCCTCGTCAAATCTCTCTTGAACATCCGATAATATCTGTTCAATGTCTTTCTCTAATTCTTTCCCGCTTGAAATAAGTTCACCAAGTGCGGCCTGGTACATACTATAGGCTTGTTCTTCACTCATATCACTCCCCTCCTTTTTTTTATTTTTATACCATCTGCCCCTTTCAAAAAATCCGAGATCTTCTTCAAAATCATCTATTTCCTGATTGCAGCAAGGGCAATGTTTTGGACGCATAACAATAACCTCATTTTCATATAATCTCTCGTGAATTAAAAAGCCTGTTATTAAATCAAAAAATGGGGGATTAGCATTTATAAAACTTGCCGACACTACATCTCCCTTTTTATGCCAATCTTCACCTGTAGTAGTATCCCTTTTCAGTTTTATTAGCATGACCCCTCCCCTACTCAACATTCAGGATTTTCTTTATGTCATCCATTAAAACATACTCAACTCTAAATCCTGCGTCATTTATAACACTATATTCTGTTCCTTCCTTCTTCTCAATCAATCGCCAATCATGCTTCCTCACCGCTTTTTTTATTCCTGCTATTGCTTCGGCAATTTCTGGAGTTACGTCTTTCTCGTTATACAAACATTCATCCCAAGGAATAAAAACTATTGACTTTTTTATCTCATCATCAAGCAACTGTTCCGGCGTTTTCTCTGTCATTTGTTCCCCCTACCGTGCGTTAGCACTCTTGGTTATTCTTTTTCCGCATTTTGGACAGAAACTAAAACTAAGAAAAATAGTATCTTTTTTGGTTCCTATTGTTGGAAGTAAGATTTCTAATTTTTTATTAAATTTAAAAGTAACTCCATACCAACAATCACACTTCGTGAGCCTTTTAGGCGAACTTTTCTTTTTATTCTTTTTCATATTTTAGTCCTTTGCCACACTTAAAACAATGGTTTAGAGCATAAAAAAATATATATTTCTTTGCTTGTTTTTCTGTCAGAAATAAAGGTTTCTTATCAACGCGACATATATAACCCACCCAACAGTTACACTTCTTTTTATTCTTTTTCATTAAGTAACTCCCTACTATTCATTCTGCCTTTTTCAAGATATAATAATTCGTGTAACAGCCACCGCCATAAACTATCAGGACACCATTTTGGTTTTGGTTTTAAACATAATTGCACTTGTTCTTCAATAATCATTGTACGACCTAATGAGGTTTTAACTACTATTCCATCAAGCAAATCACTCACAAACTCTCCTTTTCAGCTGTTACTGACTGATTTAATATAATGATACCCATGTCCATCCTGCAACTGAAATAAATAGCATTAACCATACCCAATCAAACCTAATCCTAATACCTTTGCCATCATAACGAACCTCCTATTAATTTTATCCACTTTTTAGCTTCACTAATTGCTTCAGCATAACTGTGTGCTTTGATGCCAACTTCAATACCCTTCGTCATAAAATGATATTCATGCTCAGGATGCATTATCAGTAACAAATCATTCGCTCTCTTCCTACCTTCGGCTTCAAGCCCTTGTGGTACGTCAATATGAATATTATTAATACCATAACCATTAGGTACTCTGAAATGTATACGCTCATTATCATAAATTTCTGTTACACTTGGTGGAGTCAGCAGCATTGTACAAAGTAGAAGTATTTTCATTTTCCCTTCAATACAGCTTGTTCTAGTTTTTTCCAAAGATCTGGAGATTTATCTACACCTAATTTTTCCCAATATTCCCATAATTTTCTATAGTATGGTAAACGCTTTTCAGGTGTTTCAAGTTCTTGCCAACACATTTCACATAAAGGAAAACATCCTTCTATGAAAATTACATTTCCTTTTTCATCTCTAGTCTCATTATACTCAGTATCATGTCCTTCAATATAGTTCCAAGGCGATCCACAACGCATACATGTACCATAACCAGGAGATGTTATTTCACTAAAAAAACTAATAGATTTTCTTACCTTATAATTACCATTCTTATATAAAAATGGTATTCCTATAATAATAGCAATAAGTATAACAACTACTAAAATAATGAAAATAATAATACGTTTCATAAATTCTCCTTTATTTTTCTTTTTCATGTTTGACTCTTCATTATCATTAATAGTTTCCTTCAGCACATTGTAGGCAAGTAATTCCTAAATCTCTCCACATTTTTACTACTTGAGTTCTATCATCAATTGCAAAGAGTATATCATATTCATTCTTTATGTATTCATTATATATTTCTTCCTTAATCTCTATATCACTTCTATAATCTTTTGCTTTGCGCATAAGCAGCATATCATGAATTATTTTATTAGTATGTAACCATTTTTCAGTAATAACTCTATAATTATTAGGTCTACCAGTTAATAAGATTATGCTAGTACCTGAATGACTAGCATATAAATTTATAATAGATGCGCACCAATGATTAACTTTATCATCTTTTGATGCATCATAAAAAGCTATCCAATCTTTGTATTTACCTTCTACATACTTTACTCTATGCCTTGCATTGCATAAGGTACCATCTAAGTCAACAATTATTGCAGTGTTCATTTTCTAACTCCTAGGTAGTTTAAAAAGCTTATCTACAATCTCTTTAACAGGACAACAACATTCACATTCAGTTAAAGGCCTACCAGATATGTCCTCAAAACAACTCTTATGGTGAAGTTCATGTGTAGTATTCAGAACTGCTATAGTTATGTCAAATGCTTCACGTGGTATGGTTGTCATTTTTATCTCCTTTTTAAACTTTTAAAAGTTCCTGGGTAGAAATTTCCTACACCATATTCCTTAAGAATTTCATCTATCCTGGTATGTACTTGTTTAGTTGTATGTCCCATAATGTTTGCTTTGTTTATCATGCACTTTAAATAATCTTTTAACATTAGTTTATGTGTCATCTTTGTTCTCCTTATAAATCAAAGTATACCTACAATAACTACTAGGAACTTCATGTTCGATCTCTTTTCAACCTATATATGCCTATGATTGATTTTTTGTAAAATCTCACATATTTTCCATATTGTTTTCTTAACCCAAGTCCAAGATAAGGATTTAATTCTGTACAGATAAAGTTCCAGCCTTGGTAAGAAGAAAGCTTATCACCTATGTTGAGCTTTACTCCTTCGCAATCACAGAAGTGTTCATTTTCGGTTCGTAAAATCTGAAATTGTTTTTTAAAAGATTTAACTAATTCTAATCTTCTCATTATCTTTTCCTCCCCACCCTATCTTTTATCTTTTTAATATAATATATGCTAGAAAAAATTTTAAAAAATCTATTGATTTATTATACGCTTAAAACTGCAATAACACAACGATTATTTTATCTTAAACTAATTAATATCTACTTTCTTGAATTTTCATTCTATCCCAAAATACATTACATTTCCAAGAAGCTAATTCACAATCTCTAGCAGCTTCAATCTTACAAGCTATAGATCCTCTATTCATAAATACTCTATTGTCTTCATTGTTTTCTGTACGTATTGAAAAATACATATCAGCATGTCTTGGTACATCTGTAGAATGTGATGCATACTCTGCACCTGTCTTTCCAGCCAGAAATCCCTCTCTATTTATCTGGTGTGCAGTTAGTATAGGTAGTTGTTCAATACCTGCTAGATCCCTTAGTTCCAACGTTGCATTACTTAATTTTTCATCTCTCGATCCAAACTTTCTATCAGGAAAAAGCAATCCTAAATAATCTACTACTACCAAATCTAACTTAACTCTATTTTTCATCTCTCTTACTTTTTGATATATATTAGATGTTTTACAACCTGGTTGAAACACTATATGAAAAAGATTTGGTTTACTTTTAGATTCTTCTAAGAATGCTCTATATTGCTTTTCTTCATCTACACTCAACGTACCAAATTTAATTTTATCATATGGTACATTACACGCCAAAGCATCAAACCTTCTAGCCAATTGTACTTGAGATAACTCAGCACTAACAAATAATATACTCTTACCTAAACACCAAGCATTATAAGCTATATTCAAAAGAAATAAACTTTTACCTGATTTTAACCAACCTGCAAGGACCCATATTTCTCCAGGTTGCATTCCCCCTGAAACTCTATCCAAAGTAGGTAAACCTGTATGAACAAAATTAACATTCTTTAACACATCTTGACTGTCTGCATACCTTTTCAACCTTAATGCAGCAGAAGTATTTAATGTCTCTTCTAACTTCTGTGTATCCAAAGAATCTACTTGAACTACACCTTCTCTTAAAATTCCTATAGCTTTCTTCCATACCCCATCTTCCATACTCTGCGTAGCCTTAATTAAAGAATTAGTTACAATTCTTTTCTTATTCACTTCTATCAAACTATCTAATAAAAAAGATATATTAGAAGCTATTTCTAAATTACTAACTTCTATATAAGTAGCAAGTGCTTCAGATTTATCCTTTTTAGAATAATTAGAATTCTCAAGTAAAGACTTAACATCTTCTTCATAAGGTAATGCATTATAATGTCTATAATATCCTTTCAAAAGTCTAAACAAAATCTTACTACTACTAGCTAAAAATAAAGAATCTTCTACATCTTTTTTATCTAATAACTCAAAACTTTGAGTATTTTTAACCATACAAGCTAAAACTTTTTTCTCAATCATATGACCACCTATAATAGTAATAAAGTATTTTTCAACAATGAATTAAATTCAGTTTCTTTATGTAATTTAAGCATATTAACATCAAACTCTTTCAACACAGCAAATATCTTCTTAATACTTTCTTCATCAGCATTTTTAAATTTAGTATAAGCAATATTACTTATAGTTTGATTAACCAATTTAGAATAATCAAAAATTTCTTTAGGTTCTTGCAACCTCTCCAATAACCTTCTATAAATTTCTTTACCATATACTATCTCATGAGCTTTTTCTTGAGAATAACCATAGTACTCCATAATAAGTTTAACAGCATCTCCACCTATAGAACAAGCAAAACAATACCAACTTTGAGTATCAGGATATACAGTAAAGTTAGGTGTCTGTGTATCATTATGAAGAGGACAAAGACCCCTCAATACATTATTACCTATTGAATTTAACTCAACACCAATTTCATCAACAACATCTTCAATATCTTTCATTTTCTTATTTCCTTAAAAATATTTTCTAATTTCTCTTGAGGTAAACTTATTACTTTAAAACTACTAGCAAGTAAATCAATTCTATCTTTTGCATAAATATTAACAAAAGTCTCTAAATTTATAGATGATGATAAAACTATCTTCTTCATATTATATAGTCGATCCCTTAACATTGCATCAAATATAGACTCAACAATAGTATTCTCACTCCTACGTTCATCACCTACATCATTAAAACCTAATACATCTTTTCTACTAATTGCTTCATGATCAATATTCTTCTTTCCCCACCAAGTATCAGTAACCAATTGTACCCAATCAGCAGAATTAATAAAATAAACAGATTCTTCTTGCCTAAGTGATTCTATAAGAATAGAAGCCAATAAATTAGCTCTTTTTAACTTTGTTCCGCCCTCAATAAAAAGACCTACAGCATCGTCTTTTAAAAAACTTTGTATTGCTTTATCTTTTAAAAAAGTAGCAGTTTGTTTAGATGGGTTACACAAAAGTGCAGGTATACCAGAATTAAATTTTCTTGCCTCAAAAGCAAACTTCACATGACATTCACAACGAGAATTACGTCCTACACATATAGGACAATTATCAATAATTTCAATCTTCTTCTTATCTAAATATTGCATTATTTCTTTCCCTTACACTTTCCACATTTATGTAATACTGTACGAGTCATACAAAAACAATGTAGACATAATGTAAGCGAATCTGCAGTAACACCAAATTTCTTAATTGGCTTTCCTTTAGCTTTTTTCTTCATGATCAATCACCTCAAATTTAAACTTATTTGCATTTTCTTCTTTCTGATCTAATAATGCTTTAAAATATGCAGGAGAATGATTTTTAACAGTTTGCACCATAACTAATACATCTCCCTTTGTCCATTCATTCTCATCCAAATATTTATTAACTTTTACTTGATATCCTCGATTTTGAAGTTCTAAAACATTTAATTCAAAATTACTTGGCCTAATCATCTCTATTTATTCCTCTATTATATACAAATCTCTATAATTATTATCAGCGTATCCATTTTTTACACTTGTTCGTACTTCTACCCTATTTTCATTAACAAGAATAACATGTGTTTCCTTCCGTACTATACCATTTTTAATTGCATCTTTAATATCATTATTAGAAGGTACATCAAAATAAGCCTCGCTACTTTTCATTCCATTCCAGCCAGAATAAAATCTAGTTAATTTCATATTCATCCCTACCAACCCGTTCTAATAAAAAAGAACCTGGTTTTTTCTTAACTAAGTATTTTATAGCATTCCACGCACTATAACTTCTCTTATTTGAGCCTAAGATTAATCTTTTAAAATCTAACTTCTTTTCTTTTTGTTTCATTTCATCAATCTTATTTTCCAAAACCTCTTTCTCTGTTTCTTTGACTATCTTAGATATTTTCATATATCCATCCAAAACTTTCTGAGTTATTCCTAAAGCATCAATTAAATTAAATTCACTCATTTTTTATCCTCTCTATTATATACTCTCAAAGAGTAAAAAGAACAACAATTTAATACATCCTAACTATTTCAAACAAAGGCTCTTCTTGATAAGCTTTAATTCTATTATTAGCATGACTACGTAAATATCTACAAGTATCATAAAAATCTATTATTTCTGCAACCTTCTTAGTATTTGATACTCTCAATGCTCTACCTGCTAACTGTAAAGTATCTACTTTAGATGTCTGTGCTTTTGCATTTACTAATACATCAAGATTAGGTACATCTACACCTTCTCCAAATACAGTAGTAGCAATTACACATTTATATTCTTTAGAATTCAATTTAAATAAAGCATCCCTTAACTCACTAGATATAAAAGAACCATCTACAAATATGACTCCTTCATCCAATTGACTCTTTAAAAGACTTTCTAAAATTCTTCCATGCATTATTCTAGTAACAGCAATCAATACACTCTTACCCTGTTTAATTCTATCCAAAACCAAATCTAAAATAAGATTATTTCTTTCAAAATTATCAACAACAGAAAGAGTATAAAAATCATTAAAAGAAGTTTTAGGATAAGTTGGATGAGATACTTTATAAAATCTTATAGTAGGTTTAGCCAAGTATCCTCTCTCAATCAATTCAGATGCTTTCAAGTCTACTATAATTCTACCCATAGGAGCTTCAACTAACATATCACTTTCAATATCCCAAAAAGGAGTAGCTGAAAAACCAATTCTATGATAAGCATTCTTAGCTTTATTAGTAAGAAATTTTAAACTTTTGCTCGTAGTATGATGACATTCATCTATCATCATACACTCTACATTTTCCAAAACTTGTTTTATCAACTCATTACGTATATCTAATTTATTATTACTAGTTTTAGAATTGTATGCACTAATTAAGGATTGCATAGTCGAAATAGTAATCTTTCTAGGTTCACATTTACCTTCACCTATCCAACCAATTTCTGTTCCCAACCAACCTTCTAAATTATTTGCCAATTGTTGAAGAAGAGAAATTCTAGGTACTATTATCAAAGTAGATACATTAACCTTAGCTAAAAATCCAGCTATCATTACAGATTTACCACTACCAGTAGCAGATTTAACTATACCTCTTTCATAAGAAAATATAGTATTTACAATATCTTCTTGATAGTCTCTTAAAATAATATTTAAATCATAAGGTTCACCCAAGAAAGGTAGATTTCTTAAATCCTCAATTTCATAAGATAATTCAAAATGATCCAAAACCTTTCGGACTCTACTTAAAAATCCTGTAGAAAAAGATTGAGTCTTTTTCTTAAATAACTTAATGTCACCATCCCAATAACCCATCTTAAACTTTTTAGAAAAGTAACACTTCTCTATCTTATAAGACAACTCAATACTCAAACCACTAAGAACATCACTAGTTAAAGTTGGAATAATTTTAGAAGTAATATTGTTTAATAAAATTTTATACATATACTCATTTCCTTTCTTTTCTAAAAACAGATTGTACCCTTCTACACAAAGTACATAAATCTTTTCTTACTACATGATATACTCTAAACTCAGCACCACATTCTCTACAATGTCTTATATGAAGTTTATTTTTCAAAGATTTTTTCATGTATGAATACCTTATTTTCCTCTATCAATATATGTACAATATTTTCAGCTGTCTCCATATGATATCGAGATTCTTCTATATATGCACAATCATATTCTAAAACTAAATCACATCCAAATATTTTACCAATAACTTTTCTCATAATACCTCTTTTGTTATAAGGAGGGTACTCGGCGCACCCTCCTTATAATTATTATTTAACAAATGATTTTACGATCAAGAAATACAGAACTAAGATTTTCATATTTAGTCTGTCCTGCCCAAGTCTTTTCATTTTGTGCTGTTTTAGTTACAGCGTTAATGACATCAAAAAGATTTTGTACAGGTGTAGCCTCATCAACTTCAATAAGGCGATTTGCAAATTTCTGAGTGACTAAATTCCTATTGACAAGGTCACGAGCAGTTTCTAAGAAGGGCCTTGAAAGATTTACTTCACGAGATGCTTCAAACTGCTGTTGATAGGACGACCATCTAATAATACCTTTATCAACTACAAAATTAATAAAAGTATGTACCTTATGAACATTTCTAGGAGAATGTTCCCAAGTTATATAACCTGTATCTGCTGCTCTCTTCACTAATCCATTAGAACACACAAGCCTAAATAGGCCCATTTCCATATTAAGATTAGAAAGACCTACTTCACTATTAGAAAAACGCAACATAGGAAAAGTTTGATCTTTTTCGACTAAAGCCTTTCCAAAGGTCAACATAAAAGTACTGTTGACAGCATCATCTCTCAGTATACCCAATTTATATTCAGGAAGATTCCCTTCAATTTGCTGTAAATCCTCTAAAATTCTATCGTTATCATATATAGAATATTTAGGTGTTAAACACGCACGTATTCCATCTCCACGAGAACGAATAAGTATATCCTCCAGAGGTTTTGATTCAAGCAAGGTATTAGCGTGCTCAGAAAATTCAGTATGCACTGGATACCTTTTAAAATAATGTTTAGGAATACCTAAAAGTTTACAAAGAGTAGTTTTTGCAACATCGCCCATCTCATACTCTTTACCTCTTAGGTTTATAACTGTCCCTCCATTTAAAACCTTCACATCTTTCTTCTGCACTGTGAAGTCTAAATCATCTGCCTTTTTCTTTTTAAGTTCTTCTACAACTTGACCAATTTTCAAATCCATCTTAATCTCCTTTTCGTTATATAATGTGTTTTACTTCTTCCTTTTACTATCCCCCTTTCAAATATATTTTTACCCTCATTATTATATACGCAAAAAGAAAAAAATTCACAACAATTTAGCAAAAAATTATCTTAATAATAAAATATAAGACTAGAAAAATTTTACTAATAGATTAAGAGACTTGAAAAATTTTTTTTATTAATGCAATGGTAGAACCCAATTCATTAGATTGACCAAGCCAGTACCATCGCTTCTTATCATCACGACTAAGATTTTGTTTATTCTTTCTATCGTGATAACGACTATCCAATTCTCTAAATAAAGAATGTAGTTTAGGATCCATTATTAATACTCTCTCCTTAATTAGCTGACATCTCTTTCTTTACGCAATTCACCTTGAGGTCTTTGAGGTATTGGTATTGGAGATTCAGGTTCTTTTACTTCTGGAGATATTAACTGCAACATTTCATCTACTTCTTGCTGTCTTCCTACTGTAGCATTTAACTTAGCAAACAATTCCTGTTTCCTTTTTTCAATCTGCTGAAGATGGTTCTGAAGAAGAATTTCATTGTCTGCCAACTTCTTTCTTTTTTCCTTTAACTCTTCAATCATTACCTCTCTGCTAAAGTCTTTCTTCAAATCTCTTTTTACTTCTTTCTCTACCTTTTTAGGATCTTTTTCTTCTTTTGCCATTTGCTCCACCTCTCTTTTCTATATTATATTATATAGTACCCTTTGGAAGAGATTCTAAATAATTTAAAATTTTATACAGTTTAGATGTAGGTTAATACAACAAAGATTACAATATTTTTTTTTATTTTTCAACATTCCCTAGTCGATCATTTAAATTTATTACTGCCTCGCATAATTGTGCGATAATCGCATTAAGCGGCGCAATATTCTTTTCTTCTTTATGTTTTATATCTTTGCCGGCATGATTTTCAACATACGACTTTTTCGCATAGACTACTTCATTATCATCGTCTAAAATAAATCCGACCCTTTTTTGTTTTTTTGGATCATCCTTATATCTATATGTAGCCATACGTGGTAAGTCAAACAAATCTCCTGGGATTAGATATTTAATATCTTTCTTAATGGATTTTCTACTGACAGGATTGAATACGGCAGCATTCATTACTGAATAATAATTCAGTGCTGCTCCTACGTTGGATACACCGGAAGTAATCGGATATATTCCGTCAGTATAGAGTGGAACGTGGGTGTATGTCCCTGCACCGTTCCATGACTGTATTGAGTTGTTAGCACATATAGTTCTTACTCCGCTGGTCATATATTTATAGGTATAAGTGT